>Ga0325411_1000595_pt1 | contig 38121 bp, 17 predicted proteins | sample PopdelMetagenome_13_FD_206181 | JGI IMG/M metagenome (GOLD analysis project Ga0325411, IMG submission 206181) | Populus deltoides microbial communities from Bellville, Georgia, United States - Xylem-PdIQD-R4 | ecosystem: Host-associated > Plants > Phyllosphere > Stem > Wood/Secondary xylem...
ATATGAACCTCAATGACCCTTTTTATACAATCTCAAAATACTATCTGGTTAGTTTAAATATTAAAAATCAAATTAAATACAAAAATATTTCCACTACTTGATATGATTTTGTATCAAGATTAGAGATCCAAACTATTTTAATTGAATACCTCTCTTTAAGGCAAACTTGTCGACACTAATATTGACATTCATAATCAGTGTAATGTGGCTCATAAGAAACTTTATCTCTTCTCTCCCTTTTCATCGACTTTCTTTATCAAAATCTAGGGATTGAAATATAATAAAAATAAAGTTTAAGATGAAAATATAAATATTTAAAATGATATAAACCAGATATGCAAAAAAATAAAAATGAAAGACCATATTATAATTTTACATGTCTCAGGAACAATAACATGTTTTTTTTTATGAATGTACTATAACAATCCAAAGTAGTTCATATATGTATATGGCTAGTGGAGCTTAATGTGCTAGCTTTTTTTGTTTATGTTGTAATACTATGTTAAATACATGGATTAATTTTATTTTAATCTTATAAAATATAAAACCTCTACCAATTTCTTCCAAAAGTTTCTTTTTCCATCAAATACTTTTATGATTTGATACATTCTTATTTTACTTTCTATATATAACATAAATTTATTTATTAATATATGAAACATCAATTGATAAAAAAATAAAATTTTTAACAAAAATTAAGACAATCCATATATGTCATAAGATTAAAATAAAAAGTTGAGTAAAACATCAATTTTGATAGAAAAATATGTCAATATGTATATCAATTATACATTATACAATACGATTAAAAGGTGTGACATTTTTCCTATGCATCTATTGTTTATCTCTTTGCATTAAGATGGTCACACCACTATTCATAATTATTTTTTTCTTTTTTGATCTTTAATTTTTTTTATACTTTGATCATTGAGCTTTATTTCATTTCAATCATATCCTTCCGGTTATGCTAGCATGGCTTTGCTGGATTTTTTAAAATACATAAACGGAGTGGAAACAATAAATTCAAGATTTTTTAGGAATCTTAAAGATCTTATTATTTATTAATTTAGGATCATTAAGGATTTGAATGAACATTACTTAAAGACTCGATTTTTTATGGGTTTGATAAACTCTCAATGCTGGATATAAGCTACCCAATTGTTCAGTCTCTAACAATAATTCACATGAACTACTGGATCAGAAATCTTCTAAAACCCTTTTAAAAGAGAGAGAGAGAGAGAGAGAGAGAGAGATTGATATTCCTCAGTGCTAACTCTTTATTTTCTCTACTCAACTCATCTGTATAGGTGTATCTGATGTGTAGAATATGTTTTTATGATCTTTCATCATTGTCATAAAATATAAGGCATGACATTATATTCATAGAAATATTTGATAACCCTATTAGAGGCAAAATATCCATTTTCCATCTAAAAAGTATAGTCTTGTGATTTTGATAATCACAAAAGATTTTATAATGAGTCTATAAGATGTACAAGTGAAATTATTTTGTTTAAAGATGATTTGGCCTTTAGTATATAAACTCTTGCAAGCCTAAGAAAAACTCATGTTCAGCTCAAGTCCATAATCAATGAAGTTAGTCATGCTCAAAGCCATAAATTAAGAAAACCATTCTACTCAAGCCTATTAATGGCGTGCTAACATTCTGTCAAGAATTTGATAGATTCATATTTTTAGTACATCCATTTTACAATGATCATCAAAGGATAAAAAGGAAAGAAGAAGTTGTGCGATAAATCTCATAATAGAAAGAAAGAATTACAAGCTTAGAGCAGGAGAAGATCATATACTCTAATGGCTATAAGATCAAAATTAATTTAAAACAAGAAAGGAAGGTCTCGATTCAACTCTGCAAATGAGAAAAATTGATAGCTTATTCAAAGACTATGTTTTTAAAAAGGATTGAATTGGCAAGTTGCTAATTATACATCAAATTGAGAAAAATCTATTTTCATTAAGACAAGAATCCTAGAGGAGAGATAATGGCTTTAAGAGTTTTTCTAAAGCACCAAGCGAGAGAACAAAGAAAAAAAAGGTGTTTAGTGGTTAATTGTTCTTAAGATAAATGAGTTATATAATCAATATAAAAGAATTTTAATTTTTTGCTTCATATGTGACACTTCATTACTAGGAAACTTGAACAAGTGTTGTTTTGAGTGATTAAGAATATTTGACAGTTGATCTTGCACAATTGCAAGAACAAAAATCTGTAAGGTTACAAACAGAACTTAAAAAGCTAGTGACTCTCAAGGCCATCCCTAAGGACTGAATTACCTATAAGAATCATCCTAAGAATCAAATAAGAGCCATGATTAGGAATGAAGTAAACAATATAGCTTTTCTTTCTCAATTAAAGCCCATGAAAGCTGAAGAAGTTCTTGGTGATGAAAGTTTGATAATAGTCATGCAAGAATAATTACTCTAATTTGAATGAAATGAGGTTTAGAATCTTGTATCAAGACTTGGAAATAAGTATGTTATAGGTACTAAATCGATTTTCCAAAATAAATATGATGAAAATTGTACTATAATAAGAAATAAAGCTAAATTAGTATCCCAAAGTTATTAGGTTTCAATTAAAATGTTTTGTTTTTTTTTTCCTCTTACAAAAATATAAATTTATTTCAAATGGATGTTGAATCAATATTTTTTTTAACTGTTTTGTAAATGAAGAACTATTTTTTGAATAGCTCCTAGGGTTTGAAAAATCTAGTTTTAAAAACCATGTTTACAAATTACTTAAAGCCTTATATTGTTTGAAACAGGTTTTTAACGCTTGGTATGAAAGGCTTAGTGGTTTTCTAATGAATAAAAGATTTTCCAAAGGAAAAATCAACACTGCTCTTTTAATAAAAATGCATGATTAAGATTTCATACCCGTACAAATCTATATTGATGATATAATTTTTGGTGCCTTAAATAAAGTCGTGTAGAAACTTTGCTAAAATGAGTTTGATAGGAAAACTAAACCATTTTTTTGTTCTAAACATAAAACAAACCAAAGACAGTATATTCATCCATCAGACAAAGTACATTCTAAATTTATTGAAAAGATATAGCTTTGAGAACTTAAGATGTCAACACAATTATGTCAAGTTCCTTAAAGCTTAGTTAAGATAAAAATAGGTAAGGTTGTTAATTAAAAATCATATAAGGTTATGATTGGGGCTTTATTGTATTTAACAATAAATACGTCAAATATAATGTATAGTGTGTGCACGTGTGCGTGCATGTTTTTAGTATAATCCCAAGAAAAGTCATCTAGTTATTGTTAAAAAGATTTTTAGATACTTAAATGGTAATGCTAAATATGGTCTTTAGTATCCAAAATCTATTAGCTTTGAAATGATAAGATATACATACTTCAACTTTTTGGAAGTTCAATTGACATGAAAAACATGTTAGAGCATGTCAATTTCTAGAAAAAATTATATTTTTGTGAAGTAAAAAAAAGCAACACTTGGTAGCTCTGTCTATAATAAAAGTTGAATATATGGTTATTGTCAGTTGTTGCGCACAAGGTCTCTAGATTAAACAACATCTACTAGATTTTATAAAAAAAAATGAAAAACATTCTGATTAAATATGATAATGCTAGTCCCATTAACATTTTAAAGAATCATATACAACATTCTTGGACTAAACATATTGAGGTAAGATATCATTTTATAAGGGAACATGTCCAAAATAAAATGAGATTTTACTTTAAGTTCATAACAACAATTAACAGACATCTTTAAAAAACCTTTAAATGAAGCTCAATTTTCTTATATTATAAGATAATTAGGAACATGCATTCTTTACAAATACTTGTTAAAAGGTTTACCTTAGTTGAGCAAATGAAATATTTTTCATATGGTTAAAATTTGATTAGATAACAAAAAAAAAAAAGGATGTACATGATGGTTTACTTAGGGTACTCCCGAAGCATGCCTTGTAAAATATCCAAGTATTTACAAAATATATCGTAACATGAAAATATTTGTTTTTTAAACAATATATCTTCAATTTTGTTGCTATTTAAAAGGACTTGAAAAATGGATATACACCTATTTTTAGTGATGCGAAAAAAGAAAAAAGATTGGTATTGACTATTAATTTTTTTTTTAATCATATCTGAGTTATTTTATTTTCTTCATTTAGTTTAGGAAAGGATGTGGGCATGTCATAACTATGAAGGCCTAAATTATATTTCTTAGTATTCAATAGTTTTTAGTTTGTATACTTCTCATATATGAATTGTTCTAGTTAATGGGGATAAATTGATTGTGATGCCTTATATAAGGTTCGTCATCATAAAAAAAAAAAAGAGATTGTAGTCTCTGTGATTTATGATGATCACAAACTATACAATTTTTTTTAATAAGTCTATAAGATGTGTAGGTGAAATTTTTTGTTCAAGGATGATTAGGCTTTCATTAAATGAACTTTTACGAGTCAAAAAAAGACTCATGTTAATCTTAAGTCTCCAAGCAATGAATTCAGTACTACCTAGACTTATAAACAAAGAAAAGAACCATATTCAAACCCTTTAAAGACTTGCTAACATTGTATCAAAAATTTAATAGATTTAGGTTATTGGATTAACCGCTTTACAATGATCATCAAATGAGAAAAAGAAAGGAAGAAGTTGTGCAATCAATATCATAATGGAAAGAAATAATTGCAAGATAATAACTAGAAAATATCATATACTTCATCGGTTATAAAATCAAAATTAATTCAAAACAAGAAAGGAAGGTATCAGGTCAATATTGAAAATGATAAGAACTAATAACTAGTCTATAGACCATGTTTTGAAAAAAGATAGAATTTACAAATTGTTTGGCACATATTAAATTGAGAAAAACATGGTTTTATCAAGACAAGAATTCTAGAGGAGAGAGAATGACTAGGTGAAGAAATTGTTGTATATAAAACATAGTAAGTGTTTGTCTAAAGCAACTTCAGTTAGCTCCTCAAGATTGATAGATTAATATAATATTATAAGGAATGAAACTTCCAATGCTTTTGATGTTTGTTGAATGAGAAAACAGAGACAAAGATAAAGGGTTATTGAGTGGTTAATCCTTTTAAAGAGAAATGAGCTCTATGATTAATATATAAGAAGATTTGCTTAAGTGGTGCCACTTTATTACTTGCTAACTTGAATAAGTATAGATTTTGAATTATTAAGAATATTTGAAAGTTTATTTTGCATGATTATAAGAACAAAAATTTATAAGGTTACAAACCGATTTAAAAAAGTAGTGATACTTTCAAAGTTATCCCTAGGAATTAGATTAACTACGAGTTTGTAGGGAACCACCATAAAATTCTTGTGTGCACCTTTTATTTTCTTTTTAAATCATCTTACTTGATGGGTGCCTAGAAGCACAAATAAAAAATATCATTTTAGTCTTGACTACACACACACACACACATTTTAAGTTTATCAAGCTCTGGTAATTTTACTAGATTTTTATTTTTATTAACCAATTTACCCCTCTTTTGGTTGTTTTCATATCTTCTATCTAAAAAATATCACATATATTATTTTATAATATTTTTAGAAATTAATACAATTAAATCCCTACTTGATTTTTATAAGTTTAGAATTGTAATCTCATGTATTAATTACATTATAATCCTTAATTTTTAAAATTTATTTATCATCAAGTCATCCCTGATTAATTATCATAGTTTAATTTCTTACCAATATTTATCAATGTGTGTAACCTATTATGATCCTAATATATTGGCCCAAATATAAATCTTAATTATAATCAAAATAAGATTAAATACATTAAATAATTTAACTTATAGTTATTCAATAAATTGAATGATTTATAGTTGAAGATTAAGTGTATCATTTAACAATGTGTCATGATCTCCCAAATATTAGAAAAGTCATATATGATTTGACTTGATATTTTAGTAACCAGTTTTTCAGTGTCATTATTATCCGTTCATCAAGAATATTTTGATTTTTGAGATTTAAACATGTAATATGTTTACTAGGTCAAATTGTGTTTGTTTTTGATATGATAATCATTGATTATTTGAATAAGACTTGAAATTCTTTTCAAATCCCACTCTACCCTGCACAAAGATTTCTTAATTAATACTTTTCGAGATCATATGAAATATTTTCTCCAATTCACCTGGGTGATGAATCATTTTTTGATCACTCAAATAACTTCATATAGTTTATATTATATCCAATATTTGTCTATTTGTTATCATTGATTAAGACAACATGTAGGCAGAATCAAAACATATTATTTTTCTATATAAAATGATTTAATGATCTCAAGTCCAAGGATTACATACACAATAGTCACATGAGTTTTTTCATAGACATATATGATCTCTACATATAAATTCTTATACAGGTTAGTTCAATGAACATGTCATTTAACAAACACCTATATATTAGTTCTAGATACTTCTTATATCTCAGCTTATGATAATAACTACTTTCTTTCATAAAAGAAAAAAAATATAATATGTATCAGTTCTAACAAATTTAATTAATATTCAGTCTTAATAGAGTATTGACTTAGAATATTAAAAAAATATTTTGATGCAATAGAAATCTTCAGAATTATAACCACTTTATAATTCTTTTTGCAAAGCATTTTTGTTTTAGAAACTTTATGTTTACTCTAAACTTATTAATCAAATATAAATGAATATTGAAAATAAAAAAATATTTTTATAAATAAAGATATATGTTGCATGAATAAATTCAATGTCATGTATAATAAACCAATTAATTTCTAAGGCATATATACTGACAAGTTTTATATGTTGGGATTTTTTGTTTTTTTTTGCATGCTTTTGCGTGTTTGATATGTCATAGAATATTCTAACATTAAATAAAATATTGATTTTACAAAATAAAATTTTAGGTTATTATTAAAAAAAATGAAAGGCCAAAGATCAAAATTAATAAAAGAAAAATCAAAACCTTTTTCCGCTTGCATTGTTTATAAGATGCAGAAAAGTTCAATTTGGCCCCTTAAGTTTAACTGTTACATATTTCATCCATATTCTTTTTATCTTTTACATTTTGATTGCGAAACTTTATTTCAAACCCCTAACTATTATGAAAAAAAGAGGCAAAGTCACTGGAACTATAAAAGGAGGGAGCTTTTGGGTGACCAAATTTCAGCCACTGATAACTAATGTTTATAGATTCATATGTAAGAGAAAAGTTTATTGAAGATGATATCTACTTTTAATGATGTAAGATAAAATAGATCGAGACATAATATTTTTTTTTAATTTTTTTTTAGGTTTTTTAATCTTATTAAAATATGTTTTGTGGTTAAAAATGAAGTATTAGAGGTTTAATTGATTATTAGTTTTCCATGTTTTTAGGTTAAAAATGTCAAAATTTAGGTTTTGGCATTCAAAGACTTGGCCCAGAGAGGACACAACATGGAATCAACTTTTTTTTTTAAAAAAAAAAAACCAGATAAAAAATATATATATGGCCCTTAAATTCTAGGCTAAATGGAAGCCCATCCTTCCAGCTTATGAGCGTCTATCTTTTTTTTAAAATATATATGGCCCTTAAATTTTCTTTACATTTTATAATAATATTCTCTTAAAATAAATTTTGGTTACAAAGATGAATTTTTTTTGCTTTTTATTTCAAATCATTATAATTTTTTAAGTATTTATTTTAATTAAATCATTTTGTTAATAAAAAATATGTTTATATGAAAAACAATATATAAATAAGAAAAGAGGAATTTGATCGTAAAATATATGCAGTGATTGGGATTACCAAATTTGTGAATTTCTAGACGAATGTCTCCCACCGAACTCTCGCTAAAGCTCAAATATCCTTAACAGTAGAACTGTTACATGATACATATCCCTTCGCCTCCGAAGATTCCATCATAACTGCGAAAGAAAACTTGAAAGACACAATGAGTGCCACCGAAAGATTGTTGCATGCTAAACCTATCATATTATTCATACAATTAAGGAAAGATCCATTCTGTACCCAGCTTTTCTCGAGGCCAGAATTAATTAAAACAACGTTCGGCTCATTAAATTCCAATCTTGCCTGTCTTGTTCACTCTCTTCTTGTGCAAGCAGGGAGAAATTAACTCTTTTTTTTTTTTTTTGTAAAGAATCTCACACAATTTTAAGGGCTGTGCCTAGCTGCTCCAGCTAGTCCACTGTATTTTTTGTCGAGTTTTTTAACAAGTAGGTTGAAATTTAAATACCAGAATCGCATGAAGGTGAAAAAAGAATCCTATGTTCAGGGAAATCAAAACTTTTTTTTTTTCCTTTGCAAAATAATAAATAATTTTATATTAGTTTATTAATATATTTTTAAATGAAAGCTACTTGTACTTAAAAAGTTATACAAAATTTTCATTATTTTAGATTAAAAATTTTAATTTAAATAAAAAATGAAATTAAAAACCACTAATGTTAGCATTTAAAATTCTTATATCTTGTGAACAAAACATCTGATTCAAAACTTTAAACATCTGGGCCTATATATACCATTTGGTTACATCAAGTCTTCCCAGCTGTTCTGGAGTTGCTTTCCAAGAGATGGAGCACCCATGACTTATCAGATACTTTTTCCCCGCGAAGACAAGATTCATTACTCAGATTTTTCTAGCGAATAGTAGGATATTTGAGAATAATTGTTTTTTAAAGTGTTTTTTATTTTTAAATATATTAAAATAATATTTTTTATTTTTAAAAGATTATTTTTGATATCAACACATCAAAATTATCTCAAAATATATAAAAATTTTATTTTAAATAAATAAAATTAAATTTTACCCAACCATGATTAAAACGCAATATATTGGTGACCTATCCTCTAACAGCAAATTGCAAACGGCATCGTATAAAATAGACCCAGCTGGTTGTTCCACGTACGGTAGATAGCTATTATACAAAAACAAATCCACAGAAAAAAAAAGTTAACGAGAGGGACAAACCTCCCACCCCATTCCTAGATTTACAAACCGGCTCTTCTTTTCATGGCTTGCATCTGGGCTCCACAAGGTGAAAGCAAGTGTAAGTCTGATAAAAAGCATAGACATATTGATGTGGTCATTGACCTTGAACCCTAAATATGATGATCATGACCACCCTCCCACTAATAGAGTCAAACTCTCAACTATCTTGACCTTTGGATTCTGTACTTTCGTTCAGCCTATACGCCAAGCATAATTGATCCTCAGATCACCAGAACAAAAACCTCATGACAGGAAACGTGGGGCCGTCATGATATAAAAACTACAAGGAATGGTGATTTTCTCTGGCCAAGCAGAGGATACTTTTGTCCGCTATACATGTGCCCAAGGGAAGAAACCCTCAAGAAACTCCCTACCGACTCATAACTAACCCAATATATGCCCATATTATTTTCTTTCCTCCTCCTCCTCCATCATCACCACCATCAGCAAGATTGCTGAATAATACTCTCTCATATATATATAGATACATGGGGAATTGTGTGTTCAAGGGGTTTCGCTTAGAAGTAGAAGAAATGATAAAAGTTGTGACAATAAATGGTGGTATCATGGAGCTGTACGCACCCATCACAGCAGAGTGCATAACCAACGAGTTTCCTGGCCACGCCATCTACCGTAGCCGTGACCTCTTCTCTAAACCTCTCCTCCACAACGAAGAACTCCACGTTGGCCAACTTTACCACCTCCTCCCTATAAATACCAGCAGTATCGCATTGAACAATACCCGAAACAACAACAATACCAAAAATCATCTGTCTTCATCTACTTCATCATCCAAAGTTACTCCTTATCGCATGTCGTTTGATAACCAAAGGATGTTGAAGAGATCATCAACAGAAGCTGAGGTGTTTCCTAGGTATAATAGCACAGGGGTTTGGAAGGTTAAGCTGGTGATAAGCCCCGAGCAATTGGCAGAGATACTGGCACAAGAGGCACGGACTGAGGAGTTGATAGAGAGTGTGAGGACTGTGGCTAAGTGTGGAAATGGGGTCTCTTCTTCAGTTGCTAATTCTGATCAATCAAGTTTGTCTAGTAGCTGGAAAGGATTGTCGGATCAGAAGTATGGTGTGGATATTTAGTGCCTATGTGTTATGTAGAGGCTGCTTTACTTCTTGAATGTAATTTTTTTTTCATTTTAATTTGTCTATGTTTCCTTTTAGGTTGAACTTTATATATATATATAGGCTTCCACAATGTTTCTCTCAAATTATTTTTCACTAACCATTTAAATATATATTTTAATGTAGTTATGGAGTAATTTTTTTAATTAAGTTGGTAAGGTCAGAAGATTGGTTGACAACATGTTGTCAATGAATAGCAATAATAACATGACATGGAAGACTGACTTTGTTGGAAAAGATGTACACATCGGGGGAACGCCCATGAACGCGGTCTTTAGAAAGTAAGCGGATGAGCCGAATGTGAAGACTGACAGTGAGAAACTTACCTTTAGTTCATCCCTCTATTATTTTTATTTTAATTGTTAATTTAACCTCTCATTTTTTTTAATTGTAAATGTGACCATTGTATTATATAATTTTTTTTTGGATTACGGACGTTATATCCGTACTAAATCTCTTCACATCACATTATAAGAAAAATAAGCCATGATATGTTTTTATTGTTCATTGAAGTAAATATTTTTTTAAGAATTTTTAATTTGATTTTCAAATTTTATTTTTGCACAATCGAACTTTTTTGAAACCAAATTAGTATCTAACTGCTTTTTTATTATTGAATTGAAAGATAGAAAATCAAAATGAATAAAACAGTGAGAAAAGATGGGAATTTTGAATTTTATATGAAAAATTTATTTTAATCCCCTTTTTTTCAGTTAAAAGTTAATCGACCACTTTAGTAATTGAAAATTCAATTTTAGTATCAATTTTTTTTTCTCATTTTCAATCCCTGGTTTGATCGAAGAGACATGGAAATTTGCTAGATTTTGACAGAGAAAGAAAAAGTTATCGTTAATATCTATTTTGACCACCAAAATGGTTGAGATTGGTGTCAACTAGTTCTATTTAGTGAGTGGAGTCTTATAATTGTTTTTTTGAGCCTCAATATTATCTAAAAAACTTATCTAAGTTGAAGATAAGAAATTTTATTTGGTTTGATTTTGTTATTTGGACTGATTTTTAGGTTTGCTAGGTTGATAAGTTGGTTTATTGATGTTCTAAAAGTGTTTGTAGGGTTCTTTAGTTTAAAATAGTTTTTTTTTTGTTAAAAAACCATCTACTTTGTTTTTCTGACCTGCACAATGGTAGAAATGATTTTGGCTGGAAAATATCATGTTGTCTGCCTATTTGTTTTCAAACAATAGGAGCACAAAATAAATCATTCTCCCCTTTTAAAAACAAAAGTTTGACACGGGTTAAGCCACAATACTGGGGTTATTATTTTTTTTTCTTTTTGTAATGCATGTTTGTCTCTCAATTTAAAAAATGCAGTTTCATCCTTTGTTATGGATGATCTATTTTTTTTATTTAACTTAAAACTAAAAAAAATATAATTTCACCATTGTTATTAATGATCTACTTTTGTTATCTCAGTTCCACAGGCTTGTCCTAGTTTTTTTTTTAAAAAAACAATATTTCATATAAAAAAACTTCTTATGCACTTTATTGTCGTGTAAATCTACTAAATGAAAATTAATCTTTGGGATAAAATTTTTTTTATTAAATCTGATGATGTACATGTCTTGCATCATAAGTATCATAAGTTTAATTGGTTGATTCGAGTTCACTTGAGTTTTACTTTTTAAAATTAAGTGTTGTTTTTTAACCAATTTTATATTTTAGCATTGAGTTAATTAGAGATTGACCTTTTTATTTTTTTTAATATTATCTCAGTGAGTTTTGCATGTCAACCGGATTAACCCAGGTAGATCAAATGGGTTTTGTCACAATATTAGATAAAAATATTGTTTATTTTCCAACTGATTTTGAATTCATGATTAAAATATATTTCTTTTTCAGGAGACACATTAGCAATATACATTTTTTTTGTTTAACTTTTTTTTGCTTTAGCTCACAGCTTAATGCAGGCCAATAGGCTACTGTGATCTAAATAAGGTTATTTGATGATCTAAAAACTAACAATATTTTGAAAAATTAGCAAATTTGAATACATAGTTTTCAAAAATGAAACTCCATTAAAAAAAACTAAAAGAGATCGTAGAATCGTTGTACATACAAACTTATTGCACTGTGGGTTGGAACAATGTGATGATGATTTTACCTTTCTCAACAAAAATCATTGGCTTGGCTATTGAGGGTAATATAATCTTTTTGCGAGGTTTATTAGTCACTATCAAATTAATCTAGGATACATTAGTCTTTACATATTTTTACAGCATAATAAAATGACTAAATTAACTTTATAAGAAAATTTTATTTAACTAGCACCTAGGGGATTTTTTGAATTTTTATTTTTTAAAGCACAGTGAAATGACTAAATTATCGTTACAAGAAAAATTTGTTTAACTGATGTTTATGGGATTTTTAGTATTCTCATTCTAGTTTTTTTTTGTTATAATTAAGTTGAATGGGCGAGGCATTTTGATAGTTAAATAATTATAAAATATTATTTAAAAAATAAAATTAGCTGGTGTATAGAGGATATTTTTGCTTCATTTAAGTAGCGCGTGATAGGGCATTCATTGACCAAATGGTGTCTGTTGGGACAACATTTGAATCATCTTGGTGGCCCCTCCATCACTAGATGAATTATGTGGCTTGCTGACCTCTGGTGTGGTGTCGATTACCTTCTTTTTTTTTCTCTCTCCTACCCGATTTCTGTAGCATACCCTTTAAATTTTTAAATCAACATTTTTATTTGTTTTTCCTTTAAATATGGACTATCTTCTCTTGATTAATATTTATTTTATTTTAAATAATTTAAAAATTGAATTTTTTTTCAATTTCATTCTCTATTTTTTCATCTTTTAGTTTAATCCTCATTTTTTTTTATTACTATTAGTTTTATTTGAGATAATTTTTAAAATTAGTTTTTTTATTTCATCATTCTTCAATTTGTTTTCCTATTATATTTAATACTCATTCTTTTGATTGTTATTTTTTTTGAAAGATTTTTAATTTTTTTTTCAAATTTCATCATTTAATATTAAGTTTCAGATTTTAGCTTCTTGATTGAATTTGAGTCTAAGATTTCATGGGTTGTAATTTTAAAATATTAACCCAGGTTTAGAAAATTTTTCAAGGTTTGCTTTTTTTTCTCTTCCCTTTTTTTAAGTTCATATTTTTTTAGTTTTATCATTCAACATTTATTTAGTTCGAGATCGGGCAACATTATTTTTTTTATTTTCTTTCTATAGGGTTTTTTTTATAAGATTTGAAAATAACCCAGGTTATCTGGGTTCTTTTTATTTTTTGTTAAATTTAGTTTTTTAAAAGGAAATTATTTTTTTGAATTAAATTAATTGGTTAAATATAAGGATGAGATATTCACTTCATAATATTTTGTTTGATTTGCTTTTAGGTTATTGCTTTGATGTTGTGTGCGATCTCTATTAGTGTCTTCATGTAGCTTTTTGCAACGACATTAGAACCACCTTGGTGAGCTCTTTATAGAGATGGAGTGGTGTCTGTAGTGGAGTGACGATGAGTCTTTAACCGACTTTGATTTCTTCTCCTTCCAAGTATGATATTGACAACTTATTTTTTTATAGTTAGTTATTCTCATTTTTTTGTTCACTTTATTTAATATTGATGCCTTTTTTTTAAATCATATTATTAAATTTATCGATCTTATTGAATCCAATTAAGTTAATGACCAGGGTTTCATATTTTTCTTACTTCTTTAAAAATATTAGCGTCACTTAAATATTTTTTTTTATGTTATGAAATATTTGACCTGACTTATGGCTTAGTGCAGGTCACTTGTCTAGTGTAAAGTAAAAATAAAGGGAAATTAAAATGAATAATTAAAAGAAACTAAAGGTTGGGAAATTAAAATGAATAATTAAAAGAAAATAAAGGGAAATTTGTTGAAAAATTTAAAAATCAATTTCTTTTAAGTTGATATAGGGGGATCAAATTCAAAAATAGAGAATCAAAATAAAAACCATAAGAGAAGCAAGTGACCAGGTACAAATTGGCTTGAAAAAGTTCTTTTTAATCCATTACCCATTTCACTTTGAATTTCTTTTTAGTCCCTTTAGTTTTTTAAGTTTTGCTTTCACCCAAAACCTTATTTTGTTCATTTTTAGTTTCTTAGTATGACATAAGAGAGAGAAAATCATGAGGTAATGGAAAAAAAGAAAGAAAATTATTGGTTTGCTAGATTCCACCAACAAAAAAATTTATCTTGGTATCAACAAGTTTTTTTTTATAAGGGGTTGCGGTATTTTATCCTTCATCTTGTATATAAAGGTATTCCGTAGCTAATAAAAATCATTCTAGCAAATTATATTGCTTTGATAGAATTTAAATTATTATTTTTTATAAGAAAATCCTTACGACACGAGATTAAATAAAAAATTAGTTGAATCCTTACGACACGAGATTAGATATCTTGACTATATCAATCTCTCAACTTCTAGATTTAGTTTTTGATTTCCATCAACATCTTTCTCTAACATTTATTTGTGCATATGATGTAATTTATTTGATTGGTTAATTTATTGAATTTTTTAGATGATTTTTTTTAAAAAAAGAAATAGAATGTTAAAATAGAATTCATATTGGCTCCAATAAAGGGTCCTCTTCGATGTATAAAGACACTAAGAATTAGTTATGAAAAAGTAAAAGTCAAACTAAAATAAATTTCAAAACTTTGGGAGTGACATGTTACCCAAATGGAAAATCCGACTTCCATCCCTACCAAGATAATAAAGCCTCATCATGTCTATAGCAGCAGAGTCTGGTCAATGCATCCAGAATTTGTAATCGATAGCTTGTGTAGGGTTAATTTAGAGGAAAACGAAATTTAATATTTGTCTAAACATCATTGATGGCCCGGTCCTTCCACAAATCTTGGCTGAAATTGAAATCTCCACTGCCAATTAAAGGAAGCCCTTTCTATCACCAAACGGCTGGTTTTTAATTGTTGGTTCAAAACGGTTGTAAAGGGTTCCATTTGAGCTAATAATATTCGAGAGGATTTAACATCACACCAACGGTCTAGCCCTTTCTGTTTGTGTTGAAAAGTTAACCTACACCACATGTTTCGATTCTGATCACTCTGTATTGAAATTCGAGTAAAATTGGGTCCAATCGTCGTCTCTAATTACTAGAAACATTTACTCCTGCGCTGAATGGAAGCCATTGTTACTTGAAAAAGCATCCATGGCCCAAAACAGGGTTCTAAGCTTCTAATCCACGCAATTTAACAATTAAAGGGTCGGTAAGTGGAAGGGTAGATTGAACGACAACTTGACCAAATCGGGTGTAATTAGCCTAAATAAAACGAGCACAATTAATTCTTAACACATACAGGTGTTTGAAGGTTTTTTTCCCCAGCAAAAGAGGGTTCTTTTTCAAGAATATATGGCAATGTTTCATTTATCATAAACATATGAAAAGCTTGGGTCACAATGTCACTACATCAACACATTTTTTTTTAAAAATATTTTTAATAAAGAATTAAAACAAGATCATTTTGGTTTTTCTTTTCTTCCTTCCTTGATGTATATATATATCTCACAATTGGCGTGATGGAGTTTAGAATAGGATAAAGTCAGAATAATTAGATTTTAACGAGGTGTGATGGAGTTAACATCTTGATTAGTTTAATTCAAAACTTAGGATGGACAGGATCTCAAAAATGGAAATGAAAATGATTCTATTCAAACCAGGCCCCAACCTTTCAACAGTAAAAATTGAAAAAGTAGGCCCATGTCTGACATATATATCAATTAGACGGTGGCCCATTTATAGATCTAATTTGGTTTTAAAGCCATGTAGTTTTCTTATTTCAAATTGCCCAGGTTGCCCTGAAAGATCGTAGCAGGCTAGCCGAACGGTTCTTTGTTTTTATATTTCATCTTGCTGAAATACCAGCTCCTTGCTCCTGTCTCTCTGTTAAATCCCCACCCCCAATATGGCACTTCTGTAGAAGCAGATGTATGATGCATGAAAATTACCACCATCCAAAGAATGCCACAATAAGTTCCTCTTATGATATTCAAAGCATGCCCATCAAGCTCCTTGATCAAAGAGTAATATGGCACCTCACCCACATATACAGATGCTCATTCGAAGGTCAGGTTTCATGCTGTTGCATTAGGACCTCGAAGGGAAATCAAATTAGTAAAAACACCACCATTAGTGCAAATCTAAGGTAGAAAGGTCTCTACTCAGTGTCATTCATCTCCTACTCGGTCCAATCTCAGACAATAAGCTCCATTTATAAATTAATGCATTCACAACCAAACCCACATGAGCAAGCATTAAAAATCATCAAAAAGTCCCAATCCCATTGCTGGTTTCTCTTTACTTCACCATTACTAGTAATTAATTGTCCTTCTATGATATGTGAAAGGCCATTGAACTTGGGGCTTATTTATATATTTCTCATAGAACATGCATTCGCAGTGGGGGAATTGCAACATACATAAAGGTTCAATTTAAACAAATGAATATCTATGGAGGAGGCCTAATAGAAAGTTGGCCTTACGAGTAATTTGAGCAAATATAGGTGTACTTAGTCACGATTTCAGCTCAAAAAAACTATAGTGTGTGGGCGTTATAAACGGGGAAAAGTGAGAATAGCGTTGCCGGCCAAAATATATATAAAAAATATAATAAAAATCACTTTCAAGAATTTAAGAAATAAAATAAAACAAGCTCCCCAACGGGATACTTCGATATATAATTTTTGCGGGCTTTTAACCATATACGAACGGAGAAAGGCACCGGAAAAGTGGCAAAGATTCCGCGAGGTGAGGTCATAATCTCAATCTGGGACCTTGAAGTTAAAATCGGTCACTAAAGTCCTCAACAAAAAGTTACTCATACATGGTCACATTGAACACATTGTTAATTTTCCATGCATGAGAGAGAGACAGAGAGACAGCTTTCACATTCAGTCACCACATTTTGATGTTATAAGCCAACTGTGAAGGCATATATTCTAATTCTCCTTCATCATAGTGCTGAAGAAAAAAACTAAGGATGCTGGTCCGCAATTACCTATTCCAGGATACTTTGTGTGTCAATCATCTTTCTTTTTCTCTCTCTCATAACACTTTCTTAACATAGATGTAGGAAAATTAATTTTACGCACTAGATTAATTGGTTGTGATCATTGATGGCAAACAAATCATGTCTAAAAGTAAACCACCACCTTGGACTGACACAAAAAAACATCATCGGATTTCAAAATAGCATGATTTAATTCAACAATTTCATCCAATTGCGCGTGTATAATATTTTTTTTTTTTTACAGTAGAATGATTACTATAACTAACTCCATCTAGTTCACCACCGTATAACTCTATAGTTACACCTACTTGTTCAACACTATACTTCGATTATACTCTTCAAAAAGGAACATCGATTTTAACAATTCTGTCTCCGTTTACCAAAGCAACCGAAATGTTTCAAAAAAAGTAGGCATACAACGTGCAAAACACTCATACCTTTCCCCCCCTTTAAATATAGTATGTCTTAACCACCCAATAGCTATTTTATCCCCGTTGTCCACTGAACCTGCTCTAAACAATCCACCATTTACCGGATTATTTCCGATGTAATCATAAAAAGCTAATTTTTAAGGAATTTTAGACCAAGCTTCAGATAAGCTTTGATTTTCAGCCACCCCAGTACCAACTCTTCAATATATTTCTTACTGGAAGTATCCTTGATCCCATTGATAGCGAATGAGACCAAATAATTTAATGATGGTAGCTTCAAAAAAACAATTCCAGTAACAACAAAAATTGCAAAAAAAAAAACAGCGATACTACTAGAAAACACGGTTTCAATATTTCTTATACGTAATCATTTGTATTGATGTTAGGGTGGGCGGACATTAAGATGGAATAGGCCCGCCAATATGCCCAATGTCCCTCCTGCAATATGATAGGAGGTTATTCCTCCCGAAACAAAAGGATCAAAACCTTCCACACCCCATATTGGATTTATAAATTTTACTTTTCCGGTTAGCCCACAAGGATAAAAAACTCATATGTTAGGACCATACAATCCTGTTACATGCAAAGCACCAAACCCAAAACAAGCCACTCCTAAAAGAAATAAATGAATTCCAAATATCTTAGGAAAATCTAAAGAAAGTTTTCATGTACATTCATCACAAAACATTTATAGATCTCAATACACCCAATGCTAGATAGCTACTAAGAAGCATAAGCCAGAAAACACAATATGCAACCCAGCCATACCTTTATAACTCCAAATACACCGAAGCATTATAGTTCCTCATGTAACATTCCAACCACATCATGAATTTGTTATTCCTAAATGAGTCATAAAGGGTATAAAAAAAAATACCTTGTATCCATATTGGATCGAGAAATGAGTCAAAAGGATCAAAACCTACTAATTCATAAAGAGCCATCAAGCAAGCCCAACCAACAACTAAAGCTATATTCATTATATGGACAATCAACAAACGATCAGGATCATTCAATACAATGGTATGAACACGATATCAAGGCAAACCCATGAAATACCCTCTTATCAATGAAAGATAGACATTATGTAACTTTATTGCACTAGAAAAAACTATGTTATGGACATCCCTTTTTTAATGGATTATCTCAGAAAAATGATTCTATTTTTTTAGTATTTTAGTCCAAATATCATAATATTATTTGTAGAAACAAAGAGAAGCAAATCTATTATGTACCAGATAAGTAGCAATATGTAATGAGAAGTTGACTTCATTTTAGATGAGCGAATACATTATGTACCAGATAAGTACCAATGTTATGAAATTATTGAATATGTGCATAAAAAAATAAAATAAAACAAAGAAAATAGAAAAAAAATAATAAAATAAAAGCCAATATCCATTATAATATTATTAAGATAATAAATTTATATATTATTATTAAGAAAATAAATTCATTGTTAGGCTTTCACATCAAGGTGAAATAGAGTACTTCATTTTTGTTTATTTCATTTAATGTTTATTAGTGTTCCAAAAGCCCTTTTCGAAATCCTAAAGATGATAGTTTAAATTGGATTGACGTATAATACGATTTGTCAGAGACATTGGGTTATTATGGGATTTCTCCGTTCTCTACCGCGATCGAGATATTCTCTATTTCACCAAAGAAGGATTAATTAAATCATAAAAAAATCAAAGCGTGAAGTGGCAATAAAGTGCAATTAGATTTATGCTTTGGAGGTATTCAGATTAATATTATCAATTAGAATAATTTATGGTTAAGTTGTTTGGACCAATGAAATGAAGTATCCAGACTCCACTTAGAAAAACCCAATTAGTACTATATCCATGATTACTATTTGTATCATAATTTATTTATAAATTTTATAAATTATAAGTAGGAGTAATTTCTAATCACAATCAATTGAATAATTTAATAAATACATCAAATATTTTATAGAAGGTGTGAAATGAATTGGAAAAAAAGGAAGTTGTAGCAAAAAGACATTGTACTAGGGGCATTTGCCCTATATGTGCAAATCCAAATTAGGCAGATCTTTACTTAGAGTAGAGCACAAATCTAAAAGAATTAAAGAAGCCCACCCAAGAACAAGATAATGTTATTGTGATTTGAATTGGATCCTAATAAAAGAATGCATCAATGAAAAGTTAGTTTGATAAGTTTAATGAATTATTTATTTATTTATAGGTAAACAAGTAAAAAAAATCATTATTCTTGAAAAATGGAGGAAAAACCCTTTCGTTATTTGTTAAATGGGATCTACATATTGATTCTTTTTTTCATAATTTTTGATGAACCATATGCATTAAAAGGTGCATGTATGGTTTCTAAGGGATAGAATTTGATCTTAATCAACCGATTTTATCGAGAAAGATTTATTTGTTTAGGTCAAGATATTGATAGTGAAATCTCGAATAAACTTATCTATCTTGTGGTATATTTTCAGTATAAAAAATGAGATAAAAAATTTATATTTGTTTATCAACTCTCCTAACAGATGGGTAATACCCGGAATAACTATTTATGATACTATGCAATTTTTGCTACCAGATGTACAAACAATATGTATGGGATTAGTTGTTTCAATGAGATCTTTTATTCTGGTCGGAGGAAAAATTACCAAACATCTAGCATTCTCTCACACTTGGTGAGAGAATGAGTGCCAATAAGTTTTTATTTTAACTTAAAGAGAAAAGAAAACTGTGTCTTGGCCATATGAAATATGAATATTAAGTAATAATAGCATGGCATTTAGAATTCAATGTAAGAAAATTTTTTTATTTCATTTTAACATTAGATTATGTTTTGAAAGAGTAGTATGATATATTACGGGTGTTTCTGATTTTATCTTATTTATCGAGAGCCTATTTTAGTATCGCAAACTTTTTTTTTTATTTTTAGTTTTCACACCAAAAGGTTCTTAATGCTATTTATTATTATTATTATTATGAAATACGACAAAAAAGTGATTATATTCTTTTTTATTTTTAAATAAATTTTTTTTTTAGGATTTTTAATTTACCGATGAAATAAAGAAATGGAGCCACCATATTTTGTTTTCCTTAATTCCTCCAAGGAAAGGGTGGTCATTGTATCATTTACCAACCTCGGCTTTGTAGACTCTCTATTTTTCTTTGGTAAAAATTGAATTCTCTAATAGAGTTGTATGCATACGCAAGCAATGCATGCACGGTTATGCAATTCTATCTTTTTTTTATTCTTTATCTCTTCTAGTAACCTTTTTATGCGAGATAAAGCAACCCTTTATTATATTATATCTTCAAGGTAATGATCCAACAACCTATTGCTATATTTTATGAAGCACAAATAGAAGAATTTGTCCTTGAAGTGGAATAACTACTGAAACTGCGTGAAATCCTCACAAAGGTTTATGCAAACAAAACTGGAAAACCCTTATAGGTTGTATCTAAAGACATGGAAATGGATGTTTTTATGTTAGCCGCAGAAGCCCAAGTTCATGTAATTGTTGATCTTGAAGCAGTTGCATAAAAAATAGCAGGAATTTCACACAAATCATAATTTGAGATTTTAGTTTCTTATCGAGGTTTAATATTCTATTAATTTAATTTTTATTAATTTTAGTAAAATACTAAAATAGAATATGAATATAGAAAGAATTCATAATCATCTAGTTATGATTGATCTAAACCAGCCCATTAAGCATACGATTCAACGTGCCAACATAAAAACGTTATTTATGATACATACCTCAACTCGTCTTTCATCTAATAAATTCATACATAATAAAGTTACTGGGAAATAAAAAATAATAGAGGAGTGTTAGTATCAGTTAATGCTCAAACATAAAAAAATAATATTTTAAACTTTGTTTAACAATGGTTGGAATTTATTTTTGAATAAAATATGGTTAATGGGTATAATTAAAGTCAGATTTAAAGTAAGTTTCAGTCATTTTTAAGGTTAAAAATTTGTTGGAAATTATTTTTCAACATAAATTCTTTAATGTGTAACATTAACATGATTAAAATAGATTGTGAGTGATTGAAAAATTAATCTAAAAACTTCTTGGTTGGCATGTTTATTGTGAAACACAAAATATTCTATTTGTTATAGGAAAAACACGAGGTTGTCTTGTAGTTTATTTAGTGAAAAGTTAAAGGTTCATAAATAAACTTAAGCAAAGTTGTATGATTTTAACTCACATGAGTGCTTAGCTTGAGCCCTGGTCCTATGCAAAGTCTAGGTGTTATTTTTGCAAACATATTTTGATTTTGGATTTGGGTTTATTAGAAAATAAGTTTTTGGCCCATAAAAAAATTATTTTTTGGTCAACTCATTGTGTTATTATGAATATGATAAGTTTTCTTTCATAAGAGTTTCTTTGAACCTGAACAATTTTTACAGCTAAAAAAAATCAAATTTAAATCTAAAACATTTAGGTTTAATTCTTACTTTATGGTATTATTTTTTGTTCCAAAATCCACCGTAAAAGGTGGGGGTGAAGGAAGAGTTTTTTGCTTTGTTTTTCCATATTTTACATACTCTTCCTTGCCTTATATTTTCAATGTTTTCTCTTTTTTTTTTCCAGTTAGTTTTAAGCTTTGGTTTCCTTTTCATAATTTAAAGCTTACGTTTGTCTTTGTTAAGAGACATTTGAGTTACCTTTAGTTCATAAACCTTGTTTAAAAGTACATTTAAATAAGGTAATATTGTTGGAATCTTGAGAGACTTATTGCAAATATTCTTTGCTCCAAGTGAGGAACAATAAAGTCTTAAACATAAATCATTCATCACTAATAAGAATAAATTTTCAACTATTTTAAAGTGTTTCAACAAGTATATACCTTTTGTTAATTATGTTTAATCTAATATATTAGTATGTATGTTAGGATTGGTTTTCAATCTTTTATGTTTCTTTGGATATATGCTTAGTATACATGCTAGAATTTTTATATAACCTATATTGTATGTGAGTTTGCCATGACACATAAAATTATATGCTTATAGTTTCAATATGTATAAACTCTAGACTTTTCATTAACATCTAATTTGTCTAAAATACTTTTATTATGATAAAATAAACATCCTTACTCACTACTTTTTTTATTTTGGTTTACAACAATTGTCAATGTTCATGGAGCAACTCTTTTCATTAAATATATAGAAAATGCAAGTTACATAAATAGAGGAAGAGAAAAACTCTAACTCAACTCCTAACACTTCCGTAATTTTACCTCATAACTCTCATTATCTCAAGTAAATCTCTGCTACTATTATAATTGCTACCTAATACAACTTCCCTCTATTGTTTGCCCATTCTTTGTTGCACATTTTTTTTTTCTTTCAACAAGCTCTTTTTATTTATAGGTGAAAATAAGGTAAAGCCTCCCTATTTTTAGTGAAAAATGACATTCAACTCCTCTTTTCTGTAAACAATAACAAACACCTTTTTTTTTTATAGCTATGTTGGACTTCCATGCATTTTCACGCATACATCTTGCATGGTTGTCATTGTTAACTCTCCCTAGTCTCCTCCTTGACATGCATACAACTCAACAAGGAAAAGATTTTGGATTAAGTAATATTAGAGTTGATTTTTTTTTTGTCATTCCATCATTTTGTTAGAAATTATTAGTCTTACCTAGTCTCTTCATCGACCTATTTTAGTGTAGCAAACTTTTTTTTTTTGTTTTTAGTTTTCACACCAAAAGGTTTTTAATGCTATTTATTATTGTTGTTATTGTTATTGTTATTATAAAAGAGGACAAAAAAAGAGATTATATTCTTTTTTTCTTTTTAAATAAAAAAAACTTTGGGATTGCTAAATCACTGGTGAAATAAAGCAATGGAGCCACCATAATATTTTGCTTTTCTTAATTCCTCCAAGGAAAGGGTGGTCATTGTACCATTTACCAACCTAGGCTTTGTAGACTCTTTATTTTTCTTTGGTAAAAGTGAATTCTCTAGTAGAGTTGTATGCAATACACTAGCAATTCTTATACAATTATTCAAGTCTATTTTTTTATATTCTTTATCTCTTATCGTGACCTTCTTATACGAGATAAAGTAACCCTTTATTATCTTATATCATCAAGGTAATGATCCATTAACCTATTGCTACATTTTATGAAGCATAAATAGAAGAATTTGTCCTTGAAGTGGAATAACTACTGAAACTGCGTGAAATCCTCATAAAGATTTATACAAACAGGACTGGAAAAACCCTTATAGGTTGTATCAAAAGACATGGAAATGGATGTTTTTATGTTAACAGAAGAAGCCCAAGTTCATGTAATTGTTAATCTTGAAGCAGTTGCATAAAAAATAGCAGGAATTTCTCACAAATCATAATTTAAGATTTTAGTTTCTTACCGAGGTTTAATATTCTATTAATTTAATTTTTATGAATTTTAATAAAATCTTAAAATAGAATATGAATATAGAAAGAATTCATAATTATCTAGTTAGGATTGATCTAAATCAACCCATTAAGTATACGATTCAACATGCCAACATAAAAAAGTTATTTATGGTACATACCTCAACTCGTGTTTCATCTGATAAATTCATGCAACTATAATAAAGTTTCTAGGAAATAAAAAATAATGGAGGAGTGTTAGTATCGTTTAATGCTCATACATAGAAAATAATATTTTTAACTTTGTTTAACAATGGTTGGAATTTATTTTTGAATAAAATATGGTTAATGGGTATAATTAAAGTCAGATTTAAGGTTAAAAATTTGTTGGAAATTATTTTTCAACATAAATTCTTTAATGTGTAACATTAACATGATTAAAATAGATTGTGAGTGATTGAAAAATTAATCTAAAAAACTTCTTGGTTGGCAAGTTTATTATGAAACCCAAAATCTTCTATTCATTATAAGAAAAACATGAGGTTGTCTTGCAGTTTATTTAGTGAAAAGTTAAAGGTTCATTAATAAACTTAAGCAAAGTTATATGATTTTAACTCACACGAGTGCTCAGCTCGAGCCCTGGTCCGAGGCAAAGTCTAGGTGTTTTTTTTGCTAACACATTTTTATTTTGGATTTGGATTTGGGTTTATTAGAAAATAATTTTTTGACCCATATTAGAATTATTTTTTAGTCAACCCATTGTTTTATTAAGTCTAGCCCATGAATATGATAAGTTTTCATCCATAAGAGTTTCTTTTACAGCTAAAAAAATCAAGTTTAAACCTGAACAATTTTTACAGCTAAAAAAATCAAATTTAAAGCTAAAACATTCAGGTTTAATTCTTGTTTTATGTTATTATTTTTTGCTTCAAAATCCACTATAAAAGGAGGTGGTGAAGGAAGAGTTTTTTGCTTTGTTTTTCCATATTTTACACTCTTCCTTGCCTCATATTTTCAATGTTTTCTCTTCTTTTTTTCCAGTTAGTTTTAAGCTTTGGTTTCCCTTTCATAATCTAAAGCTTATGTTTGTCTTTGTTAAGAGACATTTGAGTTATGTTACCTTTGGTTCATAAACCTTGTTTAAAAGTACATTTAAATAAGGTAATATTATTAGAATCTTGGGAAACTTATTGCAAATATTCTTTACTCCAAGTGAGGACAATAAAGTATTAAACATAAATGATTTATCACTAATAAGAATAAAGTTTCAAGTATTTTAAAGTGCTTTAACAATTAAGTATCATTTGTTAATTAAGTTTAATATAATATATTAGTATGCATGCTATGACTGTTTTTCAATCTTTTATGCTTCTTTGGATATATGCTTAGCATACATGCTAGAATCTATATATATTCTATATTGTATGTGAGTTTGCCATGACATATAAAATTGTATGCTTATAGTTTCAATATATATGAACTCTAGACTTTTCTTCAACATCTAATTTATCTAAAATACTTCTATTATAATAAAATAAACATCCTTACTCACTACTCTATTATTTTGGTTTACAACAATTGTCAATGTTCATGGAGCAACTCTTTTCATTAAATATATAGAAAATGCAAGTTACATAAATAGAGGAAGAGAAAAACTCTAACTCAACTCCTAACACTTATGTAATTTTACCTCATAACTCTCACTATCTCAAGTAACTTTATGCTACTATTGTAATTGCTACCTAATACAACTTTCCTCTATTGTTTACCCACTCTTTGTTACACCTTTTCTTTTTCTTTCAACAAGCTCTTTTTATTTATAGGTGAAAATGAGATAAGGTCTTCCCATTTTTAGTGAAAAATGACATTAAACTCCTCTCTTCTGTAAACAATAACAACCACCTCTCTTTTTGTAGCTATGTTGGACTTCCATGCACTTTCATGTATCCATGTATCCATCTTGCATGGTTGCCATTGTTCGCTCTCCCTAGCCTCCTCCTTGACATATACACAACTCATCAAGGAAAAGATTTTGGGTTAAGTAATATTAGAGTTGATTTTTTTTTTTTATCATCCCATCATTTTGTTAGAACTTATTAGTCTTGCCTTGTTGTTTTGGAGAAGTAGATATTTTTCATGTGTTGATTTAACAAGCTTGACACAAGAGTATGTTTAGAAAAATAGATTTTTTTCTTAGATAATTTTATTTCTTTATATTTTTTTTCTACTCTTTATTATGATGCTTTTCAAGTTTTTCCTATTTAAAGTGAATATTCTTTCTAGTTTATTTTTTTATTTAATATTACTAGGATTTTCTAGTTTTTTCTATATAAAAGATTGTGATAGTTTTTTTTAGCAAATAAAAAATGTGATGAATAAAATTTAAGTTGAGAGTCTCCTTATAGTTACGATGTTCTTGATACTTGTAACCAAACCCTTTATCCATATGTCTGCATCAATTGATATCAAAACTCAATGATCATTGATGGTTATTTTGTTTTGTTGTGTGCTGCAGAACAACATACCGAAAGTGGTTGCATAATATAACATGCTTATGCATGAGTTTTTTTTAGGAAAATAAATATTTTTTTTAGTAAATTTTATTTTTTTTATTCAATATTATTAGGATTTTCTAATTTGTTTTCTATATAAATAGTTGTAATAGTTATTTGTAAGTGAAAACTACATTGACGAGTAAATACTAAGTATTTGAAAATTCCACGTGCTGTTAGTCTTTAAAATTTTTTATTTGTGAGAAATTCCTTTGTTGTTTGCTTTTGTACAAGTCAAAGCTAGCCATCAAGTCATCATATAACCAGCCATGGTGGGTGCAGGGAATCTGTTTTTATTTTCCGCGACAAAATTAGATTAAATGTAAACGATAATGGGGAAATTACAATGCATGAATTCGATTTGAAGCCTAACGGTCACATACATAATCATATCTTACTATATGATCATCGGAGACCCTTGCATGAGTCGAATTATGAACTCCCTTTTATTCTATAAACGTTATGGAGAGTTTTATTTCTCGTGGTTTAGTTGACATTTTAAATTATAAGAGAAAATCAAGGTTAAATGAAAGTTTTGATGGCTTCTTTTAAATTGGTATTTATTATTTTTTTAATAGATCCTTTAAGATATTGGGACAGAAGATCTCTTTTAAGATGCTGGGTTTTTTTTATTTATTTATTTATTTATTTTTTACTGGCAGATTCCGAATTACACTTTGTGGTGATTGCAACGTTCATGGTTTAATCGGATCGATATAGTGATTGACAGCTTGACCCAACCAAAGGAATCTATGACGTGAAAACTGGCCGCAAACAATGAATAAGTATTATGCACTCCTTTTCATAAGGGTCAAATTCTGGTAAATGTGATTGCAAGGAGGCTTCTATGACGTGAAAACTGCTGTCAAGCAAGAAAGCACAACATCGAAAATATGCCAAGGGAACAGACATCAGATTACCATCAATTGGTGGTGGGGGGGTTGATTTCAAGTTTTATCTTTTTATAGTGGTGCTGTCGTTTGTACCGTCGTCGTAAAAATAATAATAATAATAATAATTAAAAAAATTATTTATATTCTATATTAAAAACAAAACACTCCTTTTTAAGTGTTTACAAATGTTACTTTCTATTATAAAATAAATCATGTAAAAGTTACGATGAATATACTCTTCTATTGGCATCTCATTGATATTGCATGGATAGTTATAATATCTCCTTAACTTATTCTTCTTGTTGTTTTTTTAAATAAAATTAAATAAAATTCCTCTAACTTATTGGAGGATGATGGTATAGCATTTACACGCTGAAGCCGCCGCCAATAATTTTCTACATTACAAAGAAGATGGAAATAGATTTGATATAGAGTCCAAATAAAGCAAAGCTAAACACCTTTCTTGTTCTTCATCATGAATACAGAATATATACCCTTATAGGTGAAGGGTTTTCTGGTTTCCTGGTAATATTAGAATTATTGTTTATTAGATTTTAATAAATCCGTGGTTTTTAGGAAGTTGTTCACAGCTTTAACACGTTCTTTAGGGATTTTCTGTTTTAACTCTTTCTTGTTGCACCTGCCACATTGTTGTAGATGTGGGCTGTTTTCTAGCTATTCCAGTTATTCATGTAAGGCTATATAATAGCCACTGTTATTCAATAAATGTTAAGATCATTCAATCCAGTCTTGTGTTTGAGTTCTTTGTTTTCTTGTTCTTATTCTCAACAAATTGGTATCAGAGCCTGTACTAGACCTGAAAGAAAAAAAAAAAGCCACAGTCTTTTTGAGTGATTTTCAAAACACAGAGTGAGGGAGTGAAAAGATGGCAGCAGAGTCAAGTACCTTTGCGCAACCTTGCATCCCAAAGTTTGATGGGGATTATGAGCATTAGAACATGCTAATGGAGAATCTCTTACGTTCAAAGGAGTATTGGAGTGTTATTGAGACAGGGTATGCAGAGTCTACACCTGGAGAAGTTTTAACTAATGCATAGAGAAAAACTTTGGAGGAGACAAAGTTGAAGGATTTGAAGGTCAAAATTATCTCTTCCAATCCATTGACAAGTCCATTCTAAAGACAATTACTCAGAAAGAGACGGCAAAGCAGTTATGAGATTCCATGAAAGTCATATATCAGGGAAATGCGAGGGTGCAATATGCTCAACTTCAAATTCTTCACAGGAATTTCGAAGTGTTGGACATGAAACTTGGAGAATCTGTCACAGATTACTTTGGAAGGGTGATGCTGGTAGCAAATGACATGAGAAATCTTGGAAAGAACATGTTTGACGTGAAGATTGTTGAGACGATCTTGCGCACACTTACTGAGAAGTACAACTACATAGTTTGTTCGATTGAGGAGTCAAAAGACATCAATCATCTTTCAGTGGATGAACTGCAGAGTTCATTACTCGTTCATGAACAAAAGTTTTGAAAGAATGAAGGAGATGATCATGCACTGAGAGTCTATGATGAAAGAGTTGGTGGCAAAGGCCGGGGAAGAAGCAATTATAGAGGAAGAGGTCGAGGAAGAGGACAGGTATTCAATAGAGCCATGGTGGAATGCTTCAAGTGTCATAAACTTAGACATTTCCAATATGAATGTCCAACCTTGAACAAGGAGGTCAATTATGCAGAGTTGAATGAAGAGGATGAGATGTTGCTGATGTCATATGTTGAATTGCATGAGGTGAAATGGAATGATGCATGGTTCCTTGACTCAGGGTGCTCCAATCATATGTGTGGATACAAAGGTATGTTTACCAATTTAGATGAAAGTTTTCAACATTTAGTTAAGTTGGGAAATAATAGTAAAATGAGTGTGGTTGGAAAAGGAAATGTGAAGCTATTATTGCATGGAATTAATCATATTGTTAATGAAGTGTACTATGTTCCAAAGCTCAAAAATAATCTATTGAGCATATGACAACTTCAAGAGAAAGGTTTGGCAATTTTAATTCAGAAAGGAGTTTGTAAGATATACCATCCAGAGAAGGGTTTAATCATTCAAACCCAAATGAGCGCCAACAGAATGTTCATCCTTCTAGCACAGACCCAAGTTCAAGTACCTGCACAAGCTTAGCCAGAAAGATGTTTTCACACAAGCTCTCAAGATCTCTCCTATCTTTGGCATAGACGATATGGCCATTTGAGCTATAAAGGTTTAAGAACCTTGCAATGGAAGAAGATGGTATATGGACTTCCCCCTCAATTTCCTGCTTCAAGCATGACTTGCACTGATTGTATCAATGGCAAGCAACATAGAGATGCCATGCCAAAGAAAAGCTCTTGGAGAGCAAGTCAGAAATTGGAACTGATTCATGCTGATATTTGCAATCCTATTTCACATGAGTCCAATAATGGAAAAAGGTACACATTGTGTTTCATTGATGATTTTAGTCGGAATCGTGGGTGTTTTTATTGGCTGAAAAATTAGAGGCACTAAATTGTTTTAAAAGGTTCAAAATAATGGTGGAAAAGGACACATTAATGTTTGTAAGGTGTTTACGGACTGATAGGGGAGGAGAATTTACTTCCAACGAGTTCAATGAGTTCTGTAGACAAAAAGGAATCAAAAGGCAGCTGACCACAACGTACACTCCATAACACAATGGTGTAGCCGAAAGGAAAAACAGAACAGTGATGAACATGGTCCGATCGATGCTTTCTGACAAAAGGATTCCGAAGACATTCTGGCCAAAGGTAGTGAATTGGACCTTCTATGTTCTAAACAGGTGTTCGACATTTGCAGTGAAAGATATTACACCGCAAGAGGTATAGAGCGTGATAAAACCCTCAGTAGATCACTTTCGAGTCTTTGGTTGCTTGGCTCATGTACACATTCCAGATGTGAGAAGTGGTAAGCTTGATAATAAAAGTTTTCATTGTGTATTGTTGGGAGTTAGTGAGGAGTCAAAGGGGTATAGATTGTTTAATCCTATCGCTAAGAAGATTGTAGTGAGTAGGGATGTGGTTTTCGAAGAAGAAAAACAGTGGGATTGGGATGTGTCCTATGAGAAACAAATTCTTTTAGACTTAGAATAGAGTGAGAATAAAAAAAATAGTAAGAGAGATAGGGAGAATGATGACGGAGCTGTTAATAACGGGTAAGGAGAGTAACAATGGTGTAGAGTTTGGTGAGGAAGATAGAGTTGAAGTAAGTGAAGATGAAGGGAGAGAGAGAGGTCTAGATGAAGTAGGTGAAGATGAAGGAAAAGAGAGAGGTCCTCCGATGTGGATGCAAGATTATGTTATTGGGGAAGGCTTATCTGAATATGAAGCAAACATGGCATTAGTTATGTCAGCTAATCCTGTTTGCTTCAAAAAGGCAATAAAGAATGAAAATTGGAGACTTGCTATGGACTGTGAGATTAACTTCATAGAGAAGAATAAGACTTGGACACTCAATGAGCTGCCAGCTGGAGCAAAAACAATTGGAGTGAAGAGGGTCTACAAAACAAAGTATAATGAGCATGGGGACATTGATAAGCACAAGGCAAAGCTGGTCGCTAAAGGGTACTCACAAAAGCATGGTATAGACTACACAGTGGTTTTTACACCAGGGGCAAGGTTGGATACGATAAGAATGATTATTGCTTTAGCAGCACAGAAAAGCTGGAAAATCTTTCAGTTGGATGTCTAATCAGCCTTTCTTCATAGTGAGCTGAGCGAAAATGTCTATGTTGAACAACCGAAGGGGTATGAGAAAAGGTGCAGCGAACATCTTGTTTACAAGTTGCATAAAGCTTTGTACAGATTAAAACAAGCTCCACGAGCCTAGTTTAGCTGGATTAAAGCACACTTCATCAATGAAGGTTTCCAAAAATGTGATAGTAAGCAGACATTATTCACTAAGAGAAGCATGGAAGGAAAGATCATCATTGTAAGTGTTGTTGACGATTTAATATTTACTGGTGATGATGAAAATATGTTGTCTGAGTTCAAAAGTTCCATGATGAGAGAGTTTGACATGTCAGACTTGGGGAAGATGCTGTTTTTTCTAGGGATTGAAGTGTTACAAGGGTCAGATGATATCTACATATGTCAAAAGAAATATGCATCAGAGGTTGAAGAGGTTTGGTATGATGAAGAGCAATTCAATTAGTAACCCAATAGTTCCTGGATGCAAAGCCAACAAAGATGAAGATGGCATTAAAGTGGATGAAACATATTATAAGCAGTTGGTGGGCAGCTTAATGTATCTCACGACCACAAGACCGGATATGATGTTTATCACTTGTCTCATAAGTATTTACATGTCTAAACCTACAAAGCTTCATCTATTAGTAGCAAAAGGGGCACTTAGATATTTGAGAGGGACTGTAAACTTTAGAATTCATTACAAGAAAGGAGGCAGTGGTGAATTACTTGCATTTACAGATAGTGACTATGCTGGAGATATGGAAGATATGAAGAGTACAAGCGGGTATGTATTTTTGCTGAGCTTTGGTGCAGTTTCATGGAGTTCAAAGAAGTAGCCAATAGTGACTCTATCAACCACAGAGGCAGAATTTGTGGCAGCTCCAATGTGTGTATGTCAAGCTCTCTGGATAAAAAGGATTTTGAAGGAATTGGGGCATTCTAACGGAGGGTGCACACAAGTCAGATGTGACAACAACTCAACTATCAAGCTGTCTAAAAATCCAGCGATGCACGGGCGCAGCAAGCATATCGATGTGAGATACCATTTTTTGAGAAATCTTACAAGAGAAGGTACAATTGCATTGGTTCATTGTGGAAGTAAGGATCAAGTGGCAGATTTGATGACCAAACCGCTGAAGCTTGAAGCTTTTTTGAGGTTAAGAGAATTGCTGGGTGTTTGAGAAGTTTCTGATGTAAACTGACTGAAATTTGCAGTAAGTTTAAGGGAAGGAATGAAGGGTTTTCTGGTTTCCTGGTAATATTAGAATTATTTTTTATTAGATTTTAATAAGTCCTTGGTCTTTAGGAAGTTGTTCATAGCTTTAACATGTTCTTTAGGGATTTTCTATTTTGACTCTTTCTTGTTGCACCTGCCACGTTGTTGTAGACGTGGATTGTTTTCTAGCTATTCCAATTATTCATGTAAGGCTATATAATAGCCACTGTTATTTAATAAACGTTAAGATCATTCAATCCAGTCTTGTGTTTGAGTTCTTTGTTTTCTTGTTCTCAATTTCAACAATAGGTAGGTTCTCCGTGACAGAGCATGGCAAGGATAAATGATTTTGTTTTTTTAAAAAAAACTCTTCACAAATAATATAATGACTCTCTTTCTCTCTTGCTATTCGCCTTTGTTTTCACCTTTCTTTAATAACTATAAAAATCTGGAAATAATATATAAGAATCTGAGGGTGAGAGAGAATTTGCTGTAGATATACCAATTTAGTTGCACATGACAACAAATTATTGATCGAGTTAAATTTTTTAACTAATATAAATTAATTAATTAAGTGATGCAAACGTTTTCTAAAAAAATTAAAAAAATATGAGACTAGATAGAAACTCGATTATATTTAATAAGTTCAGTTATTTTAATAACATGATTAAAAAAAGCAGGCAACAATAACAAATAAACAAAGCTAAACAAAAAAAATTAACCATGATTAACTACAAAAAATGAATGTTTATCAATATTATATAAAAATATCTTCCTAATATTCTTAAAAGTTTTTCATGATCTTATTTGATAAAAAAAACAAAAAAAAATGTAATAACCTCATTGAAAACAAAATTAAAAAAACAATTTGAAACTCAATTCCCAACAAATCATATGAGATTGAGATAATAACATACAAAAAAACTAAAAAAGATCATGAAGCCAAATCCTCAATCAACCCAATGTGAATGATGAAATTAAAATAAAAATTTAAAAAGAAAAAATAACCAAACTCAACTCAGATTAATCTTTCAAACTCGTGACTCGGATCATGAGACTGAGATTACCTTATAGAAAGCAAACCCAAAAAAATCACAATGCCAAATTCTCAATTAACTAAATGTTGAGAGATGAAATTAAAATAAATAAAAATGATTTAAAAAAATAACAATAAAAAAATGAGGATAAAATTTAACCAATAAAATGAAGCCAAATATTGAGGGATGAAATCTAAAAAACAATTCAATTAAGAAAATTATCAAAATTTAAAAAATAACAATTAAAAGAATGAGGAACAATTTTGATATAAAAACTAAATCAAACCAAAAGTTGAGAGGGTGAAATTAATTAGAAAAAAATATTCAAAAGCAAAAAAATAGCAATAAAAAAATAAGGACCAGATTTAAAACAAAAACAAAATAGAATGACACTTTTTATTTTTGCCAGAGCAGCTCGGATATTGAGGAGAGAGGACCGGAAAGATGGAGGAGAAGAAAAAAAAAATAAGCCTCCACATGCTTCAAAATGCTACACGCGTCACCTTATTGGGAAGCCCTTACTGTGAAGAATCTAACGTAACAATAAAAGACTTTATTAGACCACTGGAAACAGCTTCATACGCCATTTGATCATAGTAAACAACTCCCATACGTTACCTTTTTCGTTTTCATAGCCCACCATATTTTTTCCGGTTTCAATGTTAGTCCTTTAACTCTTATTTATCTAACATAAATATAATTTTGTTTTATCAAAACAAGCATAAAACAAGCACCATAATTTTTCCTCGACATTATGAGAACCTATATCTAGACAACAAAAATAAACTTTCAAGTTAGATCCCAAATAAAGTCAATGTGAAAAGATCAAACTACAAAAAATAAAATAAAATTGAGTGGCCCAAATAAAAAACTTTCCTTGACCATGCAAATCAATCCATGATGTTAGCAAACAAAAGGGACTCAATATTTCTTCAAGCTTCAAATTTGATCCTCAAAGCTCTAATTCTTATAAATCAATAAAATTGAATCTTATTTTGTTAAATTGAGCATCAATCGAGCGATTAAATATTCCCCTGACATTGCGAGGCCCCTATACATAGGCATAAAAAAAATCACCATAACCAATCCCAAAGAAACACAATGTTAAAGGACCAAATTTAAAGTAAAACAAATTGAGATGTCAAAGTGAAAAAAATGGGAAAAAAGAAATTTTATGGTTGTAATGCATTTATAATATACTATCTAACTATTCCGCATTACGCTTTTGTCAGATCAAAAGTTAGTTTACATAAAAAAAATAGTTGTTGCTAATGTATTTTCTAGTAGTAAGAAAATATAACTGTAAATTTAAAATTTGATGTGCACATTAAATAAAATAGATTAAGGACCAATAAATATTTAAAAATTGTTAGTGTTGATTAAATACTAAGTTATGAAAACAAACACAAATTGAGATACTCAACATTGTACCATAAAGAGTCCTTTAATTTATTTCACATGTATGACTAGAATATTTTTTAAAGAGTAATAATTTAAATTTCATTGAAACAAACTAATTTGCTATTATAAGTCTTACTTTTCTTATTAATATCTTTAATTTCAACAAAAAAAATCTAATATTTTGTTCGATTTTATTTGTTTAATAAAACCAAAAGCAATAAGAACACATAACCAACAAAATCTAAACTATTTAAAATAAAAATAACAAAGATATATCTCTAATTAAAACTCCTTTTCCTTATTAAGAAGCTAGTTTTATTTTTATTTTTATTTTTTACTAGAATATTTGTTTTTCAAATAATATTCTATCATTATTTCAAAAGCATGTTTCAATTAAAAAAATAAGATCATGATAATGTTGATGTGATTGTATTTAAAAATATAATAATAATAATAATAATAATAATAATGCATTGCTTGAGCTTTGTAGTGGGAAACATTTTGGCACTGTTGTTAGACTTGGCCTAGTGGGTAAATATTAAAGCCTCTCAACCTGACTCTTTTCCTAACTAAGGTTTCAAATTAAATCGTGTGAGGGTTGATCTAGTGTGACACGATTGATTTGGCTAATCTAAAGTTTCAAAAACTTGATTTGACTGAATATTTCAAGATGAAATCATTTTATATATATACAAAATGACATCTTGGATCGACTCATGTTAATCCCTTAAACTTGCAACTCGCATCATGGATCCGGTTGAGTTTAATAACTTTATTTTTTAAAACTAATTTTCATTTAACAATATGATAAAAAATAGATGCTTGAAGGAAAACAACCAAATAAAATAATAAAAAAAGCGATCATGATGGGCTGTTAAAAAAAATACTTGCTAATATTATTAGAACACTACTATAATTTTATTGAAAAAAAGTACAAATTGAAAGGTATTTAATAAAATGATATCTAAAATCAATTCTAAATTAACTTAAGAATATAACAAGATAATAAATGTAATATAATTTTAATTAATTAATTTTAAAGAAATTAATTTTTAATTTTTAAAAAACTTTAAAACAGTCTAGGTGCGAGGGCCTGAGTGACCTAACACACTTGGCCTATTAAAAATAAGGCCTGGCATATGGGCCAAAAAGCACAGGCTTGAATGGGGTTTTTTGGACTTATAAAATTAAATTTTAAACTATTTTATTTTAAAATACCTAAAAAATACTCCTATAACCTGAATTAGCTAATTTCTCAACTAAAACCCCCCCCAAAATGGTTTAAAAATACAAAATTATACCAAAAACCTGTTTTAAACTTGATAGACCTTATTTTTTTTAGCAATATAAAAACTCAAAAACACCTTTACTACAATCATCTAATCAAAATGAATACTTTAACACCAAACTTGGCATTTGTTTGTTAACACAATATCACCAACTAAAATATTTAATTTCTCCTCCATCATTTTTCATCAACTCTCTCTCTTATTCCTTAAACTCAGAGACCATTATGTAAAAAAAAAGAGATTTTCGAGCACTACTAGAAAACTAGAGAAAACCAATGGAATTACCGACGGAATTTTTTCGTCAGTAATTATTACCGACGGAAATAATTCCGTCTCAAAATCTGTCGGTATATACCGACGGCATAAACCCGTCGGCGACACGGTCGGTATATACCGACGGTTTCGCTGACGGGGTATACAGTTTGTCTGGAAATATACAACGGCGTGGTGATGTCAAACGATTTTACCGACGGAATTACCGAGGGATTCAAACTGAGATAGCCGTACAGTGACGTGACACTTTCACCGACGGAATCGCCGATGGAATCATCGACGGAAGTAATCCGTCGGTGATTCCATCGGAAAAAACCATTATATACCGACACTCTCTTCCACTGTTTCTCCTTCTTCTTCTTTTCCATCCCACCTCTCCCCTCCCAAACTGCACCTACCCTCCCAAACTGCTGCCAAACACCCATCCCAACTCTCCACTATTCTTAACACGAGCACTCAAGGTTCTTATATCTTGTACGTGGTCACAATATCTGTTTCTTGTAGATTTTATCATTTTTTTGTAAGTAAATCTATCCCTTTTAGTTTTAATATTTAATTGTGAATTTTATTGTTTTAGTATATGTATTTTGTTAATATTTGTACTTGTTTAATTGTTATTTGTCAAAAAAAACTTGTAGTATAAATGTATAATTTTGTAGTTGTTTGTTTTAGATTTTGTCAAATTATATTTGTTTGTAATTAAATTGTTGAAATTTTATTTGAATTACACCGAATTAAATGTGTCGTTGTGATGAAATAAATAATTAATAACTTATTTAACGAGTCTTGTTTAATTGTTATCAATTCTATTTCGAAGTTATGATTTCTGTAAATTTATATATGTATGAATTTGTATGTATGAACGTTGATAGTTGATAATTGATAATGAATATTTAACATAAGTGTTGTTTTAGTTTGTTGGATCGATAATGTCGGGGAAAACCACTATTTTTGTTATGTTTTATAGAGGTTCAATAGAAGTCATGGATGATCATTCATGGATGTATCGGAACTCACCCCAAGGATTGCGGAGGATGGATTATTGTAACGGTGTCCAGGGTTTTTTTAATTTCGTAACATCTATTCCGAGGAATTTTACTGATGGCGGTATTAGGTGTCCATGCAGGAAGTGTAAAAATTTAAAGTTTCTGCATCAAGATGTTGTAACGATGCATCTTTTAACCAAAGGGTTCATCGAAGATTACCTATGTTGGTATGCTCACGGAGAACTATTTGTTCCTGATGAGAGCATGGAAGAACAGGTGGTTGGGTTAACTTCTAGTGCTAGCAACATGCATGAAGTTGGAAATGAGAACAGTAATACTTATAGGAATATGATTATGGATGCAATGAGAATGAGTGAAGTAATGTCAGGGAATATCCAATCGTAGAAGAAGAACCTAATGCAAATGCAGCAAGGTTTTTTGATCTATTGAGAGATTCTAACGAACCATTATAGGATGGCTGCACGAACCACAGTAAATTATCAGCCGTAGCACAAGTGTTCACCATCAAGTCAGATCACGGGTTGAGTGAGGCTGGTTATGACAAGATTATTGAATGGGCGAGAAATATTTTACCTGAAGGGAACAGGCTGAAAGAGAACTTTTATGCTGCAAAGTCCATGATGAAACCCCTCGATTTAGGATACTAGAAAATTGATATATGCCCTAACTTCTGCATGTTATACTACCTTGAAAATGCTGAGATGACCGAGTGCATGACATGCGGGCATTCCCGTTACAAACCCAGAACTGGTAGAGGGAAGACTCTCGTGGC
>Ga0325411_1000596_pt1 | contig 38121 bp, 12 predicted proteins | sample PopdelMetagenome_13_FD_206181 | JGI IMG/M metagenome (GOLD analysis project Ga0325411, IMG submission 206181) | Populus deltoides microbial communities from Bellville, Georgia, United States - Xylem-PdIQD-R4 | ecosystem: Host-associated > Plants > Phyllosphere > Stem > Wood/Secondary xylem...
CTTTTTTCTCTTCTTTTACTCTTTACTCTCAATTCTTCTGAGTTTCTTGGTTATTGAGGTTGAGGCCTTAACATTTCCTACACTAGAGAAGGTGTTAAAGTGTTGTTCTTTGCTAAGTGAGAAGGAAAGTTGGAGTCTTTCTGATATTGATAAAGAGTCAGTATTTTGATCTCTTACAAGCTCTATAGATAGATATTAAGCAATTACAGGATTTGGGTTTTCATTGTTGATAGTGTTTAAGGTTTGAGAGGAGGAGGAGGGTTGTTGGGAGAGATATAAAGGTAAAGGTGGGGTTTTAGAAAGATGTGACAAGGATAAAATGGAAAAAATAGAGTTGGTTATGGTGGTGGAGAGGAGATGTGGTAGTGGCGGAGAAGATGAAGAGATGGAGGGAGGTTAAAGGTGGTATTTTTCCAAGGATTAGAGAGAAGTGGAGTGAAGGAGCTTATATCATAAACCTCGAAAAAATTAAACTTGGAAACCTACAAGTTGGTGGATATGGTAAGGGTTTGGGAGTTTTAAACCCAAACCCAGAGTTTTACAAGGTAAAAGATTGGCCAAGTTTTAAAACAGAGCTTTAATGGGTCTTGGGCTCTTTCTTTTTTTTCTAACATAGCGACATTAAAAATGTTCAATAACTTGTAGAGTAAGAATCAGATAAGAAAACAACAAAAACATAGTTGTTAAACTAATTAGTGGATTATAAAATACATGGCGGAGAGGTTAATTCTAGTTGGGTTTTAATTTAAATTGGTTTTGATATTAGCTTTACCAAACTCAAAAGACACTTGTGAGCTAGCCAAATTCAGTCTAGACTCGATAAGTTCAACATCCATTATTTAAAAAAATAAGAAAAAACAATGAAGGAATTAGCTACCTTGAAGAAATGGATAACATTTAAGCAGAGGAAACCAGGACGATGGCTAAAGAACTTCTCTTGTATTAACACCTGTACAAAAGGAAACAATGTACAAAGAGGCGACGAGTTTCTTTGTAGTATATGATTCTTACAACGAACAATCCAACAGTAACAACCACGGATGAAGCTCAACATTGGATCCGCATGCCATCGTGCCTCTGTGGCCTTGGCCTGCCACAGGTTTTCTTTCCCAGTTGAAGAGTGAGTGCTGTATTACAATTCACGGGTCACAAAGCAGCCAACTTCCGTGCAAGACAAATTTTATATTTTACAAAATAAAATGAGAACCTCAAGAGCATCACAAAATACAGTGCAGGAAACAGCAAATAGAAATCAGGCAAAACAAAGACTTGAAAACATTAGTTACAGAAACTGCCCCACAATTTGCCACGCAGCACACTTACTGAACAGTGGCTGACTTCTTGGTCCTACTCTTGAGTATATTCTTGACCCAGAGACTTTTAATTTTAAGAATAGTTGAGTGGATCCCTTATGTTTGACATGAAAAATGGATACAGCAATGTAAAATGTAAGCAATTCAGCCATCTTTTTACATAAACCTTTTGCAGGAGGAAGTACAGTAAAGTGCAACTGACAAACCTTTGTTCAGGGCGTAAAGACAACATTATTGAGATTGCATAGGAGAATGATTTTCCTGTTCAAGGTTGGACAAGTTACAGATAATAAACATTACAAAATAAATGCGGTAGAAACATTTAAGCAATAAAGATAACAGCCAATTTTTGAAGTGAAAACCAATTCTGGTGGTGGTTAATTCAATGCAAGTCACTTTGGTTTCTCCATTAAGTTTGTCTTATGCATGTGAGCACTGGGTTTAAATAGAAGTACTCCTTCAAAGCAACTCCATTCAAACAAATTGGCCTCAAAAGTGAATTCTAACCAAAGAGAGACCATCATCCATGGCTGAGAAGGAAGGAGGAGTTGTCGCAAAGGGTCATCAGGAAGGGCTTAAAATGGCAATCTCTCTTCTTGAGGAGTTTGGACTTCCCCTGGGACTTCTCCCTCTTGCAGACGTGATAGAAGTTGGTTTTGTTAGGAGTACTGGATACATGTGGATCGTCCAAAAGAAGAAGGTTGAACACAACTTCAAGATAGCCAGCAAGATTGTGAGCTATGACACTGATATAAAGGGTCATGTCAGCAAAAAGCAGATAAGGAAACTCAAGGGAGTGAAAGCTAAGGAATTCATGCTATGGCCACCAGTAAATGAGATAACCATTGATGACCCACCAACTGGCAAAATTCACTTCAAGAGTCTTGCTGGCATCACCAAAACATTCCCAGTCGAGGCATTTGCTGCTGGTCAGTAATGCACATTAAGAGTTTTGTAGTTTCACCAGCTGCATGCAAGAGTTCCTCAAGCTCTATGTCCTAAATATAGCGCTTCCTTTTGTTGCATTTTATTTCCTTAATTTTGCAATTCTCTCACCATGGATTGCTGAGCTATGCAAAACAGTATTTCACAAGACAACAAAAGCAAATTATAATTATGATAAAAAGAGCTGCTCATGTTGGTTGTCAAAATTACCTTTAATGCGCTTGACAAATTCTAGTTGCAATTGCAAAATGCTTCTACTGCCTCTGGAACCAGTCTCAAGTTCTTAGCCTGTGCAAAGATTGACATTCAAAAAGAATATGATCAGATTGAACCCATCAAAACATCTCATCTGAACTGCAGAAATTTGACATGTTCCCTCAACAGTGTCAAGTTCTTTATCGAGCAAAAAAAGATTCTGCAATAATGAGGACTCTCTCTCTATCTAAACCGGGAAACAAAAGACAGAACAAAATGGAACTCGAAACACAAAAGTAGTTAAAAGAATGTTGTAATTCTAGACCCAAAATGTGCAGAAAGCTAACTACTTGCTAGAAGTCCTCTTTACAGCTGACCAATACCCCAATAAATAGGAAAGCAAAACAATTTGACCAGCAAACAAGAAAATGAACTGAAAAATTGTAAGACTGTTAGCAGTCAGAACTAGAAACAGGCTTCTCATTAGAAAATAAGCATTCCAAATCAGTTAAAGAAATTAGGGTAGGCATGAAATGCCATATCAATGCCAGAAATGAGATGGAAAAGGAAATAAATTAAGGATGCCATACTTGATTGCTACTTTTCCTTTTCTCCTAGCATGGCTTAACAAGCAAGCATCCATCATAGATAAAATGAGGGTTTCACTTCGCCGATATTTCCTTCAGAGTCTGGGTGGATGAGCGCAACAAATCCTAACAATCCATTCTGCTGGTATGGAAACCTAGTATTTGAGCTGGTTCAAAACAGGTCCCCGCAACTGAGAACAATACAGGATAGTATATCACCATACCTTTTTTGCCCTTCCAAATGTAAGGTTTCAAAGTTTTCTCCTATACAAGACCAAAAACAAATAGTTACACGGTTTTCACTCTGCTTCCTTTTCAGTTTGTATTAACAAGCACCAAGTAGGCCAAAATACCAACACTTGATAATGATAATTACAAAGCAGGGAAGTGATCGGCTAATAGATCAGTGTCCAAAAACAAAAATGTCATTCAACAAAAGAAATTACAGAACGTAACCAGAAACACAGCAAGCAAAAGGAAAACAAAACTCTGCAGTTTGAACAGCCTACAGCAATAGCATGTGAAACAGCCTGAGCCTACAACAAACATGACCTAAAACTCTGCAGAAAACTAACAAAATAGCATCCAAAACAGTATTGAAAAGCAAAAATAGCAGGAGCTATTGCTCCAACCTAAGAATGCAGCACTCCTAGCAGTTTGAAACAGCTCCAATGTGCTTGTTTAACTGATTCCAAGACACACCAGCTGAAGGATCAAAATTCAAATAGCAGTGTTAAAGTAACAGTTCCAATCATCAACAATTCAAAGCAACAACAGCCAGTCACACAGTATAAAGAGGATAACTACTACTTTCTGTTGCTAGGACCAAGTCACACTTCAGCAGCATGTTGCAGGGGCATAAACAAAGCTGCAGTGTGAACACAACATGCAAAAAAAAACATATGGCATATATCAAGAGCTCTAGCAGATCAAGAACAGAACAGCATACTCTATATCCATGCTGGGAATTCTAGCTGCCTCCTAACACCTTGTTCGGCCAAGGAGTCCGCAAAAGAGTTGGCTTCCTGCAGTGTGTTTGAAGACCAACTTTTTTACTTTTGTTGCCAAAGAAAACATTCCATTACAGTCAGCCTGCATTTTCCAAGGGTACTCACCCTCCCAAGTGAGCCACGAGACCACAATTGCAGGGCCCTTTTGATAGCTTTCGGTTCAAAGTAGTTGGAATCCATAGTGCCAGATTGTGATGAAAACATGCACAACACTCCCCCCCCCCCCCATCACAGTTCCCAAGAACACCCCCAATTCCAGAAGGAATGGGCTTGCCCATCAAAGAGCTATAAGTATTCCATTTCAACCAGCACTCCTCAGATGGGCTCCACAGTTTGCAAAGCCTGATCTTGTGGATGCTGGGCCATTTTGCAATGCAATCTCAGTTAACAACAGATTGTTGGCGTGTACGTGAAATCTGCAATACCACAGTAAACCAAGCACACAACCTGACTAAGATTACAATAAATAGATTACAATTGTGCAGTCCATGTGTCAAATACCACATCATTAACCAGCAGCCATAACCATAAGATGGCAAAGAAAAGCATTACCCAAACTATCTGTTTGAAGGAACCTGATAGAAGAGACTCCCATTCAAGAACATTCAAAACTCACACTAGATCCTATTTCTTCATACTCCAGAAGCAAGGCAAGAAACAAATCCAGGAAATGCATCCTTCAAAACCTCACCTCCCCAGCTTAATATATAAGTAAAGGTCTGTGCAATCCATATGTATATACTTCCAAACAACTATTAATGAGAATTTTTTAAGCAGGCAACATGATAGACAGAAACAGCACAAATTAATTAAAGCACTTGAGCCATACTACAGAGCAATTTTGAAGGAAGAACCAACCATGCCACTGACACATGCAGACATAGCTTTCACTGATGCAAGATGCAAGCCAAAATATGTCTGGAACAGTCAGAAACCTTCTCCATCGAGAACTAAGGAAACAGACTTCTTTTCTACAAAAACTTCTTTCAAATATCATTCTTAATAAGACCATTTTTTTTTTCTTTTTACCATAAAACAGTAAGGATACTGAATATTACTGGAAAAAATTGAAGCTGTAAGAAATTGAAGCTGTAAGTTGAAGTCCTAAAATGGTAAGGAATAAGCCAATCAGCAGTCAGAGGAACACACTATCCCCTGAGGGCAATGGTGGTCCTTCATGCCCAGCAAAAGATCATGACAATTTGCAGAATTACTGTGTTAACATGTAAAGAACTATAGAGAGCAAGAAAATGAAATCATTGATCATGACAATTGGCAGAATTACTGTGTTAACACGTAAAGAACTACAAAGAGCAAGAAAATGAAATCATTATATACCATAATTTTGTATTGAACTTGTATAGATTTATAGGGGTTGCTACAAAGATGAAAAACAGACATTGAAGCACTAGTTCTGGCAGAATTATAAAACATATCTGCTCCCCAAAAATATCATGTGACTATTTTCTCCAAAAAAAACTCTTCAATATTGCTTCCACAAAGACAAAATTGTAACCGGACCTTTTTGGTTCCTGTGCTGTAAGATCTCACATGGTACCAGAATTGAAAACATGCAAGTCCATCAAGGTGTTGTAATACCCTTTCTCAATTTCCTCCTCTTTCACCTGATGAAGAAGGAGGGTCTCAATGACAAAATCCTCCCAATCAATATCTTTTACCAGTGATTTTCTTTTCCTCTTCCGATCATGTGCACCTTCAACAGTGCAAACTTTACCACTACCTGAATCAGTATTCCATGGATTCATAATCCTATCAATCCGCAGCTTTGCAGCATTTATCTTTGCTCTCCTCTTCTTAATTGTTGTACAACCATTGACAAAAGATGGAGGCATAACACTAAATCCTATATCTTTCTCCAATAACTGTTTTAGCAAAAGCTTCTTGCTCAACTCTGATTTTCCATTCCACCATTCTGTTGCCTGAATCTCAAGCTCTCTCTCCCTTTTCCTCCCAGGAACCTTTCCACTTTCTTCCATATATCTACCACAACCACCATCCATCAGGAACTTGTCATAAACCATGGATAAGCATTCATGTGAAAGCTGAAGCTTATCCACCTCATCAATGCCAGTCTTATCAAACCCAATAGCATCTTCCAACTCAAAATACCGCAAATCCTCACATTCTAAACTATCCTCCACAACATTCTTACTAAAATATTCACCAACCACTTCTCCCAAATCAAACTCAGTACTCTCCAAACCCTTTTTTTCCCCACCACTCTTCGACATACATTTCATCTCCAAATATCGAATCACAAATGGCGCATTCTTCACTGCATTCTTCACATTTACATCCTTCCCCCATGGCAAAATCTCTTGCGCTACCTTAGCAATCACCTCCAACAATTCCTTGTATCTCAACCTACAAGTAGACACCGCAACATGAACCTCTCTGGCAACCTCCTCAATCTTAACCCCCTCCACCCCATTCAACTCAGCAACCAAAACCAAAACAGCCACAACAACCGGCAACGGCCTCCTCCCTGTAGTCAAAAACCACTTCACAGCACATTGCACTAAAAAAATACCTTGTTTCCTCATCCTCTCCAACACATCCCCCTCAACCCTGTCCGAAATCGACAAACTCCTAACCACCCTCTCAAAACTTCCCACTATATCAAAACCTGGCAACTTCATCCCCAAATGCTCAACAACCCTCACGACCATCCTCCCCAATTCATGAATATCACACTCAACAACACTACTCACCTCCTCAATGCTCAAACTTTTATCACCATTCCTCATTACAACATAAACACAAGCACCAACAAAAATACTAAACCATCTACTCTCACTTGAACCAAACTCCCCATCAGTAACTTTACTAATCATATCTCTAATTTCACTAACTTTTGAACCACCAGTTAACCCTACCTTAAAAACAATATCATCTATTAAATTATTTGCTTCATAAATCTTCTTCTCTCTATAATTCAAAACACTACCACAACCTGAAGAGCCTATACTTATAAACACACCTGTTGGCCCATTAATGTTAAAGGTACGTTCTTGATAGTTGGCGAAATCCTGGACTGTACCACATGAATCACATATCATGTTCTCTGTTGCATCGTCCCTGATAAGGGTTCTGAGCCCACAAGCTTTGCAGGACATTTTGGGGAACTGGGTTTTCTCTGAGGGTGTTTGGTTGCTGAGAAATTTGATTTTCTATGGAAAAAATTTTGGATTTTGAATCGCGTGGAGAGGGTCTGTTGTTGAAGAAAGAAGAGGGAGGAGAAGAAGGAAGCGACAGCGTTTAACTGTTTGTCTGGTTAGGTTTTATTTTACCAGTCTGAGATCTCCGCAGGTCGGCTGGATTAGGTTTTCTGTCTCTTGTCCAAAACGTATATTTTAGTCCTCGCAGTTTTTGGGTCCATTCGAGTGTCTATGATTTCTAAATTAGTGATCGATTTTACCTAGTTTTAATTAAGTTAAAACTTAAATTATACATGTACTTAATTTTTAATTTAGTGTGTGTTTGGAAATACAGTTAAAATCATGTTTTTAAAAAATTTAATTTTTTAAAAATTAATTTTTTTTAATCATTTTCAATCGTTTAGATATGTTGATGTCAAAAATAATTTTTAAAAAATAAAATATATATATATATATATTAGGACATTTCCGAGTAAAAAACACTTTAAAAAATAACTGCTACTATACTCTCAAATACTCTCTACTCCCTTAAATTATTGTATCTCTATTATATTATTTTAATTCACTATATTCCTTTTCCATTTTTTTTATTATTCAATATGTCACATGAGATTAAAATTTTATTAGGTAATGTTGTTTAATTTGTTTATTAAATTGATTTTTAAACTACTTTTTACTTGAAAAAAATATTAAATTAATATTTTTTAAGTGTTATTTAATAAATTTGATGTATTGTTATTAAAAATTAAAAAAAATTATTTTAATATATTTTTAATTAAAAAATATTTTTATAAAAATATTATATATCACATTACATTACAAAACACTATATTAAATCCAAAACATAGTTAGTTTCTAATGCATTGCATGATTAAAAGATGGCATGTGTCTCAAACTGAATGAGGAGGGATTTTTTTATTTTTATAAAATTACATATTATAAATAAATAATAGATAAAAAAATATAAAATTATACAAAAACACTTGTATTATACATGACGTGTTTAGAAAATGCCACGCTCGAGGTATTTCTTATAAATTAAAAATTATAACATAATTTAACTCATAATTTACGTTTTAACAAATTCAAAATCCATATAGACATTTTTATTTAAAAAGTGGAATTGGGATTTGATTGATGTGAAAAAACAGTTAACAGATCTAAATGAAACAATCCACAAAATATAGGGACCAGTTTAATCCTCAAAGAAAATACTTGTGAAGCTATAAAACCGCACGGGTTTGCGCGTACGCATCTAAAACCTAAAATAGCCTCCAGTTTAACTCAGACTTTTCTTCTCTTTCTTCATCGGCTCTGCCTCTCTGCATGTAATTATCGATCACTCTTTTTATCACAGCATTATCAGGCTCCAGCTCGATCTCACATTCAGTTCTCAAGGTAAAAATAAGTTTAGGGTCTTGGGTTTATTTTTTGTTTCCTATTTGATTCAATGTTTTCTTGATTTAAATTGATAGATTTTTTAGCGTCTAAAAGATGTTTGAATTTTTGGTTCTTTGAGGCAAAGGGGTCTTCGAATGATGGCGAGTGAAGACTTGAAAACCCAAGTTCCTGTTGAAGAAAATGGGACTAAAGAAGAAGAGAAAAATGGGAATTTAGAGGCTTCAACTAGCAATGAAAACGGTGATTCTTCTGATGTTTCTTCTGTGATACAAAAAGAAGATGAAGAAGGAGAAGAAGAAGAGACCAAAGGTGATTGTTTTTGTTATTGGGTTGTCCTTAAGTTGCTTAATTTATCGTTTTTTGGTTGTGTTTTGCTATGGGGTTATGCTTAAGTTTTGTAATTTGTCATATTTTTTGGGCTTTTATTGTTAATTTGGTTGGGTTTAATCACTTTATTTGATCAATTTGATTTGATTTAAGAGGAGGTCTAAGGTTCAAACTGGGGATTGGATATGGCAGGGAAAATGGTTTTATCATTAGGCCTAAGCTTCTGAAGAACTGGAATGAGAAAAACACGACTTTTTTCTTTGAAATCTTGAAAATACAATTTATCAGCAGAGCTAGGTTTATATAGAGTTTTTCATTCTTATATATCTTTGTTAATTTAGCAATGGTACATTTTTTTTTTTTACTTATAAGGAGTTTTTTTGAGAAAAAATAGAAAAACATGGGATTGATTCTCAGTATCAATAAATGGGGGGTTTTTTGTGAGATATTAGCGGGATGCCTTTAGGTATTATTATCTCATTTGAGGAGATTTAATTATTTATTATAATGTTTCAAATTTATGAAATTGTGTGTATTTGCAAATTGCTTTCTTGCAGAAGTTACAAAGAAGAAAAAGAAGAAAAATAAAAGCAAGTTAGTACTCGTTCCTATCGTGATTCACTTTCCTGATGATGTTTTCACCCAGTAGCCAATAATTTCCTATTCTGTAATCCACAGGAAAAAGAAGGAATCACCAAAGCAGACTGATCCACCCTCTATTCCTGTTGTTGATCTCTTTCCATCTGGGGAGTTTCCTGAAGGTGAAATTCAACAGTACAAAGATGAGTGAGTATATGTTTTTTTTCTTTTGCCAATCTCTTGTCTTCACTGTGTTTACGTGTGAATATCTGGTTTACTATTGGATTCACTGCCTGACAAGAGTATATTGTTTCTTTTTTTTTTCTGAGATTGACTATTAGTGCGCCATAGTATAGGCTCAAATGTGTCTGAGTTTTAGCAAAATTATGTAGCAGTCATATACAAAAAGAAGATGCATGCTTATAATACACTAATTTTGTAAATGTAGAATGATATATGCTTCTTTTCAGTTTGAGATCTGTAATTTTCAGATATGAAAGTGAAATTGTTGACTAAATTTATGTGTGTCCCATAAGTAGTCATTTTTTTCAATTTTCTGATTATCTTTTATCCCTTTTTCTGTGAAAATCGATGGGATCTTGGATCTTTTAGTAATTTATGGAGGACTACGTCTGAAGAGAAAAGAGAGTTGGAGCGTCTTGAAAAGCCAATGTATAATTCAGTTCGACAGGCAGCAGAAGTTCATCGCCAGGTTGCTAATAGGTCTTTCTTGTAACTTTATTCCTGCTCTGCATTTGGTGTCATCTTCTTGAAATGCAGTCTACGTGTTTTTAGGTACGGAAGTATATGAAAAGCATTTTGAAACCTGGAATGTTAATGACGGATCTCTGTGAGACCTTGGAGAACACAGTTCGTAAGCTAATATCAGAGAATGGTCTACAAGCAGGCATTGCATTTCCTACTGGATGCTCTCTGAACTGGTGAATGCCAACTTTATATATGGGGATTTAGTGACCTGTAGGTTTTTTTTTTTTTCCTCGGTTGTTTCTTTATTAAATTTCTTTTTCATTGTTAGGGTCGCTGCTCATTGGACCCCAAATTCAGGGGATAAGACAGTGCTTCAGTATGATGATGTGATGAAATTGGATTTTGGGACCCATATTGATGGTAAAAACATTTATAGTACATTTTCGGGTTTTATGGTTTAATTCCTAATTATTATTTTTTTTATTATAACATCATGTTGGTTCAACACTTCTGTTTTTCTCAGCTAGAGCCTTTTAATTAATGTGTGATTTTTTAATTTGCAGGACATATCGTGGACTGTGCATTTACAGTGGCATTCAACCCCATGTTTGATCCACTACTTGAAGCATCACGTGAGGCAACCAACACGGGAATCAAGGTGCTGACCTTTTATCTCTTAAGTTAATTTTTAACTTGTTGTGAGTGTGTAATGTGCCCAAGGAAGGATAGATTTGAAATTTGTGGTCTTCTAATTCCTAATGCTGAAGATATAGCATCAAATTCTTAATGCTGATGATGTAGTTTTCTCTTGATGGGGACTTGTGTTTAACATTCAAAAAAGGCAAGCATTGGTCTATTTGATTAGTTTAGTTGACATTCAAATAAAGCTGAACTCACTCTTTCTTCCCTATTACAAATTCTTCTAAAATATCTTTCTTGCATACCCTATCCCTATACTTACTCCCTCCAAAAGGGTGCTATAAAGCCGGCCCGACTATGTTTTCTTTCACCATCTTTATATCCTTTCCTAAAAGATTAGATAATCTTGGAATGGGTTTTCTTACATGAGGGAGGAGACGTTTTACGAAGATTAGTCAGGATCGGTGTTTTAAGTGTTTACTGTTGAGGACCCTTTTCTTTTTCTCTTGAGAGGATTAAGGACTTCATTTGTTTTGTTTTGACTGTTTCCAATACCTAACTGCTCTGAAGAGTTTGTCGCTCATGCTTAATTATTTGCAGAGTACAGCTTGTTCTGATTTTTATTTTAACTTTTTCAGGAATCTGGGATTGATGTGCGTCTTTGTGATGTTGGTGCTGCCATCCAAGAAGTCATGGAATCATACGAGGTTGAAATTAATGGAAAGGTGTTTCAAGGTATGATGTGTATTCAATGCTGCATTTCAATGGTTTGTTGGTACACTAATTTGGTGTCTATTTGATTGTTTCTTTTTTATCAGCTCTTCACGTAATGCAATAGGACAACTTTTAGATTTTTTTGATAGAATTGGAATAACGAATTTGTGGAAAGAATTTGGGGAACAATCTCTTTTCATCATAAAGTATTGTAAACTGTTGAATAGAGTGAATGAGCAACTTGAAAGCTAGTCTTGTGGAAGTGTCGTTCTCTTTTTATCCATCTAGGGCATCTGGGTGTACAGGGGTCCAGAACTCCTTTTCTAAATCATGCTAGTCCATTTTATTTTTGCCCATAATGGATCTAACATTATTTGATGGTTGAACCATGAGCCAGTGTGAACTTTGTGTTTCCAGTTCCTGAATCTTTGAAATTGTAACATAATTCCCTCATTTGACTTCATCATGCATCAAGAATAACTTGTTATCATGTTGAAAAATAAGGAATGATTGGTCACCTTATATACAGTGAAAATGTTGCTGCTTTTGGTGGTTCAATGTATTTTTTTCATACGGATAGGATAATGAATATGCTTGAGAATTCATGCACATCTGTGGATTTATTATAAAAGCATCCATGAATGCATATTTGTGTGTGACACGGACTAGAAATGTCATTGGCAGTTAAGAGTATCCGAAATTTGAATGGGCACAGCATTGGACCCTATCAGATTCATGCTGGAAAATCTGTTCCCATAGTTAAAGGAGGGGAGCAGACAAAGATGGAAGAGGGTGAATTTTTTGCAATTGAAACATTTGCATCTACAGGTAATAGTTGTTTCATCTGGCAGGGAATTGATTTATCTTTTGAAAGGGATAGCAGTTGGTGAAAATTGTGACCTATGGTGTAATAAGTCTTTTTATGTTATGTTTTCAGGCAAAGGATATGTAAGAGAAGATCTAGAGTGCAGCCATTACATGAAAAATTTTGATGTTGGCCATATCCCTCTGAGGTTGCCAAGAGCAAAGCAACTGCTAGCAACAATCAATAAGAACTTCTCCACATTGGCCTTTTGTAGACGGTATTTAGATCGCCTTGGAGAGACTAAATATTTGATGGCACTAAAAAATTTGTGCGATTCTGGCATCATTCAGGTATTTCTCAATTCTTTCATATCCATGGAATCTTCAGTTTTTCACGTCCCAGTTGTCTGTTTGTGCACCAATCTGGACTACAGATAACTTAAAAAGCCTTGTGTATCAATAAAAAAAAACATTGCCCATTAAGTTGTTGTCAGGTTCATCATAGGATCCCCAGTACTCCTACGGGTTGCTTAGTTCTTGATGTCTTGTTCCTTCAGCTATGTGAATTTTGCAATAACTTGAAAACTCATGTGTTCTCCTGAAAATATAAAATATAGTACACGTGGCAGTAGATAGCAGCCGCAAATCTATTCTCATGACCACAGAGGGCCAAGATAGCAGCAACAGAAATAATGAACTTGTGTAGCTTTCATCTTCTGTTATATCATACATTTGCTATACGCATTGTAATTCGTCTTCCTCCTTTCTTACTTTGGCAGCCTTATCCTCCTCTATGCGATGTTAAGGGCAGTTATGTATCCCAATTCGAGCATACCATCCTACTGCGGCCAACCTGCAAAGAGGTCATATCGAGAGGCGATGACTACTAGTGTGGATCGAGTTAAATTTTGTAGGTGAATAATACGCCTGTTGATGACCCTGTGACTGTATCACTAAAATATTAGTTGAATGTGTAGTTTATCCACCTTCGTTGTCCGTTTTGTAACTGCTGGTTTTAGTGAACCAACAGCTTTATAATGGCGAAAAAGAATTGGAATATCTATTTATCACAATTATGATTTTAACATGCAAATGTTGATCACATGGAGTCATCAACTTGACTTGTAATTTCCGTCTGAAGAAATTAGGAAGACCTTGATTCGTAGGTGCCCCTCTCATTTCTTTGGATTTCACCAATTCTTGGAAATCACGCGTATCGAATTTTAAGATTACTTAGGGGGAGACACAAGATCCTTGAGTACCCAAGGAAGAAGGATTTTAAGCATGTCCTCTAAGCTGCGTTCTTTATTCATTCCGTTTCTGTTTTTATTGTTGAATATGGAAGGTGGATAGAGTAGAAAGTATATACTATGAGAAGGAGCTTTATTTCAAAAATTATAATTATAATATGAAGAAAATTAATTTGCCTGGATTTAACTGCCGCGCATGCCTTGTGCTTGTAGTTCATTGTGGATTCAATGAAGAACTATTTTTTTCGTTTTTATCAAAAAAAAAAAATCAATTACATCGATAGTTTTTTTTTATATATATATTTTTAAGAATTAAAGGTTTTAATCAGATTTTAAAATTTGATTGAAGACTAATTTAACGAGATATAGCTTGAATTTGTAGCTTACAGATAGGTTTATATATATATATATATATATATATATATATAAAGATCAGGGTTTATCTCAAATTTGGTGGAAAAAAATATTGATTCACATTCTTTGTTGACTCTTTCTTTGGTCATTTTAATTTGAGGATTCTAGCTTTCCATTAAAAACTTTATTTTTTTAATGTTTTAATCCTTGAATTTAAAACAAGAGAGAATTATTAGAAAAGAGAATGATTGGTTGGTCATATTAAACAACAAAAAACCTGTGTTAATAAGTTTTATTTGACGAGAGAAATATAATTTAAGGTGTTTTTATCCTTCATCTTTCTAGAAAAGTAATTCAGGGATTGGGATTATTTTTAAGTAGGATGATTTTTAGATTTTCTTGACCATTTAAAAGGAGTTTTGAGATTAAACTATGATATTTCTTAAATGTTTTCAAGTGAAAAAAAAAGAGATTGAATGAGTTTTTTATGTCCTAGAAGTCAAAACCTGACTTTTAGGTAACTGAAATCCTATTAGCAAATGACATATTCGTAGACATAATTTTGAGCACGTGAAATTAGACAGGTACACATGTACAAATATTTTATTTTATTAAAATATATGATTGGGTACAATCTCAATTTAAAATATTCTTACAAAAGAATAAACAATCTTCTGATTCTTTCATTAGATTTGATATATGGTGGCTTGATTTATTTGTGAAATTAAACCAATATTTGTACTTTACAAGAAATGATTTTAAGCGTGAATTGCAGAACGAGAATTGATGATTTGATACCTTGAAAAGTACATTTGATTTGTCTTCAAAGTGTTGTTGAAGAACTCTTACAGGGCATTTAATCTTGATCCAATAGAGTTTTGTTTTTTGTAGACTTCAAGCATAAATAAAGAAGTCTTGAGAGCTATTAAGAGAGCTTCCCTGCTTAAAGAGCTTGTCTTGAAAAACATTTTGAATCTCCAAGAATTCTTCTTTCTTTGTCTAAGGTCCATTTTTTGAAGATCTCGTTGTGGGCAATCCATTCATGATTCTAACTAACGGTTGGCATTTTATGACTAATGAAAAAAATTCTTAACTTCTTTTTTCTCTCTTGCTTTGGGAATCATGCCTCCACTTACCATTCCTTTCTTTCATTTGTTGTAAGCAAAAAAGAAAAAGGTTTTTTTGCACTAGTGTAAAGAAAAATAGCAAACAACGTGCAATAACCTGACTGCATTCTTTGCATAGATTGGGAACTTTTTTTTCTTTGCACAACTTAGGACCTTACACAAATTAGGAATTTTTTTCTCTTTTCCCTTAGCTTGTGTGTCTCAATCCTTTGTTAATTTCCTTATTTCCTGAATGAGCTGAGAAAGGGGAAAGAAATAAGTGTTGAACCAATTTTGTATTACATAACAAGAATTATTCTCTTTTTGTTATGACTTGAACAAGAAAGATTTTAACTTCCTATGTAGTCGTTTCATAAGAGGAAAAGCAACTTGCACAACTGACCTTTCTATCACAAAATATGAGGGTTTTTTTCTTCTTTTGTATCCAGGCAAGGGTCCTTATTGTGGCTATAAAAGAACACTATGCTGCTTTTCTTTCTGTCATAAATAGCACAACACGGGTTCTTATTTCTTTATCATTAGTACAACCTCCGTCAGACAACGTATCATCAGTAGTTGACCACTTTGTAGGAAGTATGTAAGTCTCCATTCATTATTTATTTTACAACTGCATTTTTTTTTTTTATGTATGTAGGACATGATTTTGAGTTGGATGTCAATTGTGCTTATTATAAACCAATCATGAAAGAACTTCAACTTCATTATTTTAGGTGTCAATTGCGATTTCCTTGTCCACCAGGCATGGCTCTAGTCTAAAATTTATGCGTGAATTTTAGTTTCATGCACTTCTTGCAATTTACGTTTGAAATTGTTGCAAGTGGTTCAGCACCTTTGTCACCAATGTTCCCTAACTATTGGCACCTCAAATTATGATATGTTCTCAGCCCTGAATTTCTTCTGCACAAATTACAAGTTTAAGACGATGTTTGACATGGTTCTAGAATTCATCAAACGTGAAGGCCAAAGCAACTCTACCATTTCAGTTACTATGTCGCACATCCCCTGCACGGCGTTCAATGGTGTTTTTTCATCATTTGCTTGATTTTGGGGTCATGAAAGTTGCCACCAAATTTAATTTCTTCTGATATGACATTGAAAATGCTAAAAACGATGCAAATATATCAAAAATGCATTTTTTTAGGGTTTTTGTTTTTTTTTGCTATTTTTTGGTTTTTTTCTGAAAATTTATCAAAAACATGGGTCAAAATGGATAACAACACACTATAGGCATCTATTTCTCACTTTTGGAATTAACAGTTTAAAACAATGAGAAAGGTCAAGTTAATGGGAAAATCTGGCCCAGTTCTTACTTATGGTTGCAAAAAATTTCTATATATTTTTTTACCAATCTTGTATTGATTTGCCATTTGAGATCTGACACTTCCTTCACCCATGTTCTTTTTTCTTGTGCATTCAGCCGAACTCTCTTAATTATGAGGTTTATGACAAAACCATTCAGGGCTTCTACTTGAATGGTGCAATTTTAGCATGGATATCGAGTGTGCTCTGTTACCCACCATAAAAATCTCAAAGTGATGAAGAGTAATTTTGACATTTAAGTTATAGGCATTTGCTAAAACTCATTGAGATGAAAGATGATGATCAAGAATTTTTATAACACACCAATCTTGATTGATTTTTTTATTTTCTTATGAAATTACTCACATATAGGTTGGCCATCTTGATTTTAGGTTCCATGTCACTTGATTTGGTGATTTGAATTTTCTATAATGTTTGGCGATAATCGTTTCTTAATAGTGGTGGATCTTAAATAGTCATTATTTGACGGTTGCTATTTTTGATGAACCATTAGTTTTGGCGATTCATAATCTCTTTTCAACGCTAAAGCACCACTCTTTTTTTGCTCTTAATCAAGGTGAGTTCTTACTCTCTCTTTTTTCCTCTAAAAGGTTTTTAGTAATTGAGGACACGTATCGTCGGAAAAGCCTTTGGGTATATGAACTCGATGTTGGTCCATTTGCTAAGAAGTGTTCTTCTGAAAGCATCAAGCATTTAACTTCTTAGTCATTAGAGACTTCTTATGAACTTTATAGTCATGGTGGTTTGCCTTAAAAAGTTTTACAACTTCAGTCCTTATTTCCACATTCGACAACTTTTCCAGTTGCTTTGCCAGTACTAGACTACCGCAAATATGCTGGAGATGATTGGATTACTTCCCAATATGTAATGCACTTGAGTATACTCCCAAATATTAGGAATGGATAAAAGATGTTTTGAAACACCATAAGTCGATCCTCAAGAGGGAACATATTCAAGACATAATTCTTGCATCCCTTTTTACATATGAATAGCAAATGAATGTTATCTGCTTTTTCTACAACCATTTGAATCCTTCTACTAATACACAATCTACCCCAAAGGGTAAGAAGACTGTCACTCTAGGAATTGAAATCATGTAGTGGCTTTCATATTTTTGGCACTTTTTATGATGAAGTCTCTTTTGCTTATAAACTTAATGAAGCTGATAAGAAAAGAGGTTTTTTTTTCTTCTAAAAAGCTATAAGTATCTATTTATTACCCTTCATAAAGAATGAGAGATTATTAATGGAGACTGTGTAATGACTCTTTAAGATTGGGTAGATTTCTGATTCCAAGATGACCTGAAATACAAGATGCCTTTCTCAACAAATAAATCTAGTGATTCCAATAAGATTACATATCCATCTAGCTCAATTGACAAGTTTTTTTTTAATTAAAAAAGAACTATATCTACTGCATTATTTTCTATGGCTAAAGTTGATGTCTTGCATGATGATGACGACTTATTGGTCCTCAAGAGTGACTACTTTATATGCATTCAATTCGGACAATCCATTATAATGATACTTATATTATTGATCCTTATTGTCATGATAAATTCAATATACTATTTGGATTTTAACAACATATTCATTATGACTTTGTAAGGAGAACTAGGATTCTAACCTTGGAAGATGCGTTTCAACTTTGCATAGCCTTACTAAACTTAACACTCTTTCTCAGTTCCTCTATGTCCTGGACTTCCTTTGTTAACTAAATGCTACATAGAATGGTAGATTTCAAAGTGGTCTAAATTTTATCCTTAAAAGATGAAAGACATTCTCAAATGTCTTACCAATGTTGCAGTAGTATCTCAGAAGGGAAAACAGAAGAATAATCATATCATAACAAATAATAAGAAAATTTCTCCTAACCATAAAAGAGAAAAGCAAACAATTGATGTTGATTTAGGCAGGGATAATGGTGCCCAAACATGTTCCTACATAAAAAACACCACTTATAATCCCTAGTATGAAGGAAATTAGTGTTTCAAAAGATTCTTTCAAGAAAAAATCCACCAACTCAGGGGCAAAGAAAGGAAGTGCACAATCTTTTTCTCCACAATTGGTAAACGAACACTCATTTTTTTATACACCTCTCATTAAAAAAAATTAAGAAGATGCTCACAATGGTATATGTGCAGGAGGAGTAGAAAAATGATGTTGAAGCAATGTCGAGGATAATGAACATGAAGATAATGATCGTCATTGGAAATATTTAAAATGCACTGGGAAGGTGTTCAATCTTTGCTGACGGAGTTTTTTTATGGAGTTCCTAATGCATCAATCATGCTAGATAATGTTGATAAATTGGTAAGACATTTTTTTTTGTTCTTTAATTCATGTTACTTATCATATATTAACCTTATCCTTTTTATTGTTCTTTGTTTCAGCTTGGTCAATAGGCTTTAGGGAATAATTTTGACATATATATTATGCAAGAAATGAGTATCGCTTTTATTATTAGCCTTAACCCCTTTGATATTTTAGCTGCTAGGATTGGAAACTCTCATCTTTTATCCAGTTTTCCACATGCACAGTTTAATCATTGATTTGTAGCACCACCTCCACCAGTCCTTAAAAATATAGGGACTAACTTGTATACTATTGGATCTATTATTGCCTTTGATCCTTTAAAAGTATCTAGGGATTATGTTGATGACATAAGAGGTAAGATAAGATCGGAATTTGTTGTTAAGTGTTGGGAGAGCATCAGAAATAAGATTGTTTGTATACTAGTCCATTATATTCCTAACTTAGCTGATGAAGTTGAGAAGATCCTCCATTTCATAGAAAATATAAAGGTTGATTGCTCCCCTCTTAGAAGAATGGTGACTGGGGTGATTGAAGATGTTAAAAAGCTTAACCACTTAGAGTCTTCGTTATCTCTTATGATGTCATTAAAGCAGCGAGCCTTGGAAATTGAAAAGCTTAAAGTGCAGCTAAAAAATTATGAAGCTCTTGAGGAGGAGGCATCTAGATCTTTTTCCACCACTCATGCTGAGATAACAAAAATAAAGGAATAGCTCATAAAGTTTCAACACAAGAAGATTGAGTTAGAGTCATCCCTCAAGGTGCATGACGAAAGGCTTTCTAAAGAAAAGTCATCACCTCTTGCATTCAAGCAAAGATTGTTATAATATCCATTCCCCCTGTGATAAGTGAAGCTAATGCAGTCATTCTTCAAAAATTAAAAGGACTATTAAAGACCAAACAAAGGGAGTTAGAAAAACATAGTTGGAAGCTATAATATGTCGATAGTTTCTTATGCCTTGGAATTCTTTTTAGTTTTGGTAACACTAGCTTATGACTTTATGTTGAGAATACACACTTTATATAGTAGAATTCTTCTTTCTATCAATAAAATCTATATTTTGCGCACTCTTGCATCTTGTTACCTGGGTTTTCATGTTATGATTATGTTTTCTGATTTATTTACCCCTTTTTTTATGCGAACAATCATATGAGATTGAATAGTTTTAAAGGATGGTGTGACTGTACTTAGAAAAATACCTAAGTTGCTTGCGTAGCTTTATGGATAAAGAATCAAGTCACAACAATTAGTTTTTTTTACATAATTGTACTCGAAACAAGTTTCAAGTTACCTGTGTACCTTTATGAATAAAAGATCAAGTCATAACATAGTTCAATTTTTTTATTTTTTTGTGTCATTTGCAGTTTTAGCTCATATGGGCAATGAGTTATATCAAATTTTAAGCATAGTATCTCTTTAAAAATTTGTTGTTGATAGGCTCAATCCTCAATTCATTGTCATCAAAAATTTTATAAAGCTTCATTAGTGTAAAATTCTTAAACCACATAAGATCCATCCCATTTGAAGAGGAACTTGTTGCCCATATATTTTAACATGATTATCAAGCGTCGTACTATCAAGACAAAATCTCCTACTTTGAATGAGTATGGTTACACCTTTTTGTTAAAAGCTCTACAAATTGAGTTTGATAACATTCTAAGCATTATTGTGTTTCAAGACGCTTTTCACCTAAGGCTTCAAGTTCTTCAAGGTATAAACGGACATTGTCTTTACTGAAGATTCCTTCTTGGATTGCAATTCTCAGATGTGGAATTTGACATTCTAGTAGAAGAATAACTTCAACACCGTATACCAAGGAATATGGAATAGCTTAAGTTGGTGTTCAAAATATAGTATGATAAGCCCATATTGCTTCTTCAATTCTATCATGACAATACTTCTTCGAGCGAATCACCATCTTCTTAATAATATTACATAAGGTTTTGTTAAAAGCTTATGTCAAGCCATTAGCTAAAGTATTATAAATAGAAGAGATATGCTGTTTGAATCTGAATTGAGCACATAACTTGTTTATAGCAGTACTATAAAAATCCTTTCCATTATCAGTTATGATATATTTTGGCACCCTATAATGGTAGATGATGTTTGTCTAAATGAAGTTTACCATTATCTCTTTCTTGACCTCTTTTAATGTTGCAACTTTTACCAATTTCGAGAAGTAATTGGTTGCAGCCAATATGTGAAAAGATCCCCTTAAACTTTTCAAAAATAGCCCTACCACATGAAGTCCCCAAGCATTAAAGAGTTAAGAAGCAATTGTCAGGTGTAAAGGCTTGGGTGGCTAGTGGGTCAAATTAACATGTAATTGATAACTTTGGCATTTTCTAGCGTCGTCTATGCAATCTTTCACCATTGTAAGCTAATAGTAACCCATTTTTTTATTCAAAAATGAAGTTTTAGGATTTGACTAGTACGCTTCACAAATCCATGAATGTGTTTCTTCTAATGCTTTCGTAGCCTTTTCTTATTCGAGATAATGTAAAAAAACTTCATCAAAAGAGCATCGATAAAGAGTGCCTTGGAAGTATATAAAATGAGAATCTTTTTACCTCACCTCTATCTTATGATGTAGGTTTTTAGGCAGCTTACCATGTCTTAAATAGTCAGTAAACGACTAGTGCCAGTTTTTTAAAAAAAAGAAACTCTTAGTTGCTTTTTCTTTTCTCCTTCACGAGTTATTGGTGGAATGTCCCATTTTTGACATACATGAAATTTTATCTCCTCACTATATAATGCTAATATTGACATCAGATTTGCTAAGGCATCAACTTGCTTATTCTCTTTTCATGATACATGTTCTAAAGTGATGCAGTCAAGTGATGTCATCAGTTTCAGTGCATACTTGTGATATGGGACAAGTTCTAGCTTCCTGACTTCATAAAATAAGAGGAGTTGCCTAATGACAAATTGAGAATCTCCAAGAATCAAAGCTTGATATTTGGCCATATTATTGAAGCAATATTCAGTAAGTGAGAATGTGAATGACAAAACCTCTCTTTTAGGTGTGGTAAATATTACCCTAAATTTGGCTCTATTTTGTCGTGCTGCTCTATCAAAGAACATTTTCCACGATTCTGACATTTCAATTAATAAGACATCCTCATCATGAAGGTCTTTAAAGAACTTTCATTCATCGGGAATATGATGATAAACAAGAAAATCAGCTAGTACTTACCCCTTTATTGACTTTTATGAGACATAAATAATTTTAAATTCTTGATGCAACAAAGCCAATTTTGCCAGTCTTCTCAATAATATTAGCTTTGAGATGATATACTTGAGAGGGTTGGCTCAAGAGATTAGTTGTATTGAATGTGTTAAGAGGTAATGCCTTAATTTCTTTATTGTAAACATAAATGTTAGACATGTCTTCTCTATTGGAGAATAATTCAGCTTAGCCTTATTTAATGTCCTACTAAGGTAGTAGAGAGCATTTTCTTTGCCTTCATCATTTTATTGTGCAAACAACACTCCTAATAAACATACTTAGTTGCAATATAGAGTACAAGTTAGTGTCTTGGTACTAGTGCTTGTAGGATAAATGTATTAAGCAAGTACTCTTTAATCTTATTGAAGGCATTAGTATAAGATTCATCCTAATAGAATGATTGATTAGTACTTAAAAGTGCATTTTTATCAAGGTTTTATATCATCATTTTGCACTTGAAGTATCAATAACTCCTTAACTAGAACATGTTTTATAATAACAGATATGATAATATAAGATAGCTTTAATTTATGGTAAATATTTATTTTAAATGCAAGCATATCTCACAATTCAAAGGATTGATCGATGTGATTAACTATTGAAAGTGAAAGGACAAAGAAACGGCTAAGTTTAGAAAGGAGATGCCGATTCAATTCAAATTGGAACACTGTTCAATTATTGGGTCATATATGGAGCTGTTGATCTTGGATTTCAGCTTAATTTATATGGATGGAAAGCTAAGAAATAGTCCTACAATGTTTATGAATAGTGTAAGACCCAAATCTGCCGTTTTTAAATTCAAAGTTTGGCCATAAAAGAGAAGTCAGAATCTGTCCTGTAATCCAGCCCAAACACTGCTTAGAATTTTACCCATATCTAGAGTTCTAGAAGGCTAAATAATGTGAAATTTGGTGGGTGGAAGGAAAAGACAATTTCCAACAACTTTTATGAAGAAGATTTGCTTAAATTCTGATGGTAATAATGACATTTCGTCCAGAAAAGAGCTTGAGGTCTATCCACCACCTCCACTAACAGCACTACTCAGTATTTTAGCCATATCTCAAGCTCTAGTGATCCAAATGCTCTGAAAGTTTATGGGTGGAAAGATAAGATGATTTCCAACAACTTTCATGAAGAACACTTTGTCAAATGCTGATTGGATCAATGTCATTTCATCCAGCCAAAGTGCTTGAGTGCTAGTGTCCACCAAGTCCACTAAATCAATAGTTGGCCACTACATCTATAATCAATTACCAAATGAATAGTTTTGAGTTTTAGCCTATAAAAGGAGGCATTTGCCATTCATTTAGCAATCTTGGTTCTAAGATCAAGATCATGTTCTTGCTCTCTCTTTATATTGTTGTAATGCTTAAGTTTTACTTTCATTAATCTCTTGTTTATGCTTTTCATTTCCTTTACTATACTTAATTAACTATGTTCTTATCTTATTTATTTATGTTCTTCTTCTTTATTATGTCTAGCTAAGTTAATTATGTCAAGGTGACAAGGTTTCACTAATGGTGTTAGAGTAAGTATAATATTAACTCAATATGGACTTCAATGCTTGAATCCTAAACAATTTGCTATTAATATGTCTTATCATTTTTATCTTATTAATTATTAATACCTTGCTTGTTAATTGATTAATCTAAATTTATATTGTATAACACTTGATACATCAAATACTTGATCATTTATAGTTTTCAGCCGACATCGTTATTATGAGAGGAACTTGATTTGTTGTTAACATAAGTTAGCATCATGAATGCTTGATAAAATTTGTAAGTATGGTATTATGTAAATAACATGATTAATATGATCATGTTGATAATTTATAAAGAGTTTATATTTTACTTATCTCTAATACTATTAGTGAACCCTCTAACCTTGATATTTGTTTTTATCATTGTTTAATCTTCTTTAATAATCTTATATCTCAAAGTCCTCTTTAAATCATCATCATCATTGTTGTTGTTGTTGTTGTTATTCTTATTATTGTTGTTGTTATTATTATTATTATTATTATTATTATTATAATTTATATAGTTCACCTCCCTGTGGTTCGACCCCGGTCTTGCCGAGTTATTTATTACTGTGACACTCCTGCACTTGGGATAAGACATCAACTCTTTGATCGTGTCAATGATGTATCCCTCTTTATCAAATGAGTGAATAATTGACATCGACCTACTAGGTTAGAAATGAATCTCCATGTATAGGCCAACTTTCCTTGGTGACTCTTCAACTCGTGAATGTTTTTTTGGCTCCGGTATTTTTAAGATGACATCGATCTTAGACTGCTCAATCTTGATTCCTTGATATCAAACTATAAATTATAAAAAATTTCTCAAGGACACACTAAATGCGCATTTTAGTAGGTTCATCTTTAGTTGGAATCGGCATAACTATTCAAATACTAGACGAAGATCTTGCAAATAATTTTCTTTCCTTTGACTTCACCACAAGGTCATCAACGTAGCATTTAACATATTGGTGAAGCATATCATAAAAAAAATCTTTGTATCGCCCTGTGATAAGTGGCACATGTATTCTTCAATCCAAAAGACATGACTTTATAACAATATATTCATTTCAGAGTTTGAAAGGTTGTCTTCTCCTCTTCTGCGGGTGCCATATGAATCTAATTATAGCCAGGTGAATCATATATAAAGGTTAATCTCATGTGTCATGTGGTATCGTCAACCATGATTTCGATGATTGGAAGTGGAAAATCATTTTTGGGACAAGCATTGTTAAAGTCTTAAAAATCCACACAAACACGAATTTAGCCATTCTTTTTTTTACTGGCATGATATTTGAAATCCATATAGGATATTTGACCTCACAAATGAAACTTGTTTAAATAAGTTTGTTGACTTCGACCTTAACCTGTGAGATGAGTTTAGGATGAAAACGAAGGTAAGCTTGTTTTATAAGTCTAGCCTTATTTTTTACTGTTAATTAATGGACAACAACCCTCGAGTCTAAACCTGACATTTCATCATAGGACCAAGCAAAGATATCTCGATACGCCATTAAAAGTTCCATACAATCCCCTTCGTCTTCAGGTGATAAGTTTGCATTGATGAAGGTTGGACATGGATGTTCAATAATGCCTAAGTTAACATATTTAAGTTCATCCACTATAGGCTTATTTTTTTTATTTAAAGGCGAGTAGAGCCTTCTCAACATCTTCTTCAACGAGAAGCTCATCATTATCATCCTTTTCAATAGTGATGTGATTTAAAGTGAGATACATCATTTATTCCTCTTTCTCTTCATCAGAGGGCTTTGTGATCACTATCATTTGTTTTTTCCCTTTCAATACTATCTCCATTCATCATCCATTCTCATTTTCTCTCCATGCATGAAGGTATTTTGCTATAAAGATCCTTTGAACCCTTCACCAAATTTGGTTGATGATCGAGCACAAGATTATCATCTTTTAACTTGCATTGTCCAAGTCTTATGAAGACTAACATCTTTTTTAAAGTCCTTTCACTCTTTTAGGTTTCAATCCTATCAAAAACTAAAGCACGAGTTGTAGTCACACTTAGAAGATCCCAAATTAAAGCTCTAAAAGGTGTAGGCTGACTTTGTTTTTTATCATTCACTTCTTCCACACATATGTATCATAAGGCCTCTTTATTAATCTTAAAATAAAGTGGTGTAAAGGTTTTGCATCCAAGACCAGCCCTTGAAGTTTCGCAAGAATTTTTTTTTTTCAAGCCTTTCTAGTCTTTATAAAAACTTGTTTGCCTTCTATTCGAGTCATATCGTTATCCTTTGTTAATTTGTTAACATCTTCATGACTATAACCAAGTCTAACTAGAAGCATATAAGCATTGGGATCAAAGCCATTCTCCTGTTTATTAGGGAGTCTTTCAAGATTTGAAACCATCAACTCAGTTTGATGAACAGACCCTTTTAATAAAGGTTTTGAGACCTTTTTCAATGTGATAATAATAGCTAACAAGGTCAAGTTTTCCAGCCCCTTAGTGATCTTCTTAGAAGAATATCATTAATTTATTTAAGATTTTAAAGGTTTTAATCACTGATAATGGGACACAGTTCGATAACAATAAAATAAAGGAACAATAACAAAGACTTCATATCGACCATCAATTCTTCTTAGTGTCTTACCCCCATACAAATTGTTAGGCCAAACTTACCAATCAAATTATGCTAAGTGGACTAAAAAAAAAGATAACGGAGGCCAAGTTAAAATGAACAAAATTGTTAAATAAAATTTTATGGGCCTACAAAACCACAAAAAAGACATTTACTAGGAAAACTTTTTTTCTCCTCGCCTATGAGACTGAGGCCATAGTCCTAGTTAAAATCAGATACTTGAGTTATTAAGTAGTCCACTACACATAGGAAGGCAACCACTTAGGCCTCAAGTATAAATTGGATCTTCTAGAAGAAACCCATCTGACTACATCAATTAGAAATAAGGCTTGCCAATGCAAAATTGTTCGCTATCATAATGTTAGGATTAAAAACATAATCTTTAAGCTTAAAGATGTGGTGCTAAGAAAGCTGGAGGCGGCCAACAATAGAAAAACTATAGGTAAATTGATTCTAAAATGGAATAGTCCCTTCAAAATCACAAGGATAATAAAGGTCAATACTTATGATCTCCAAGATACGAAGGGAAAAGGTCTTCCTCATGTATGACACTCAGATAATTTGAAATTGCATCATAGTTAATTAAGTATATAATATTCATTGATCTAATATGATTTTTGTCTCCCTCGGGGAATGCCCAAAGGCTACACTAACTCCGGAGGCAAAATCGAAGTAGTTGTCAGCCCTACAACCTTCCAAGGATGGGATAGACTTGATTTCTTTAGTGCGATTGCATAACTTATATTAAAAGGGATAAATGTTCTTCTTAGTTTGATTGCACAGTCTCCAAATATGGGAAAGACAACACCATCAATAAAGGTGAATAATACCTTCTCCCTATGGCAATTACCTTGTTGTTACCCATTTTTTACCACACATAAAATATATACTTTTATAATAAAAAAAATACAAGAGGATATACATAAAGAAAACCTTGAAGTTTTTTCAAGATTAGTGGTAAAAAATCAAGATGACAAGTGGAAAGGTTGGAGAACTAAAATGTATAAGGTTAGCAACCCAATTCTGATTAACAAAAGGCCCAACTAGTGAAAATATTTTTATCTGGGGTGAAGAAACACAAATTTGGATGAGTAAAAACTCAATAAGAATTTTAAAAAGCTTAATTAATTTTATTGAGGACTTAATTGCAAAGAAAATCAGTTTTTACAGTCAATTTAGGTGTTAATTGAAAGCAATTGAAGTTCGAAGATTGAAATTAGACTTTGAAAGATTTAAATGGTTAAATCAGGGGTTTAATTGTAAAAAAAATTAAAGTTTAGAGGTCATTTAAGGACTTAATTGTATATTCTCGAGACCAAGGACCAACCAGTAAGTGGGGCGTGATTATAGGGACTGAAATTGACCAAATCAGGGGGCAAATTGAAAGGAATTGAAATTTTAGTGGTTAATTAAATCTAAAATTGAACAAATTAAAAATTAATGACTTCTTTGTAAAAGGCGCTCTAATAAAGGGATTCTAGTCAAAATTTCTAGGGGTGTAATTGCAAGGATTATGAGTCAATTAAAGGTGCATGTGCCATGATTAGAAGAAAATGGACTAAATTGATTTTCAGTAAAAATCAATTAAGAGCCCTAATTTTTAGGGTTTTTAATAAAAGACATATCATTCGATTTTAATGAAAGGACATGGATAACATGTTGTCCACTAGTTTTCTTCTTCTTATAGAAAAAAAATAACGATCAGGTTGGCACTTTTTAATAGCTTATTATGGAGTTATAAACCTCCAACTAGCATGGAAGTTTTTGCAAATGGAAGAAGAACATCCCCTCTATAACCCCATTTTCATGAAATTGGACATTTACACCCTAATTTTTATATAGAAGTCTCCAACATCTTGTCCTTGATCAATCATCACTACAATTTTAAATTATAAGTTAATCAAGTTTACACCTTTTAAAAAATAAATGTGAAGCTACAAACTTTTAAATTGAGAAATGTTGGATCCAAATAAAAGGTATGCACATTCTCTACCAAGTTCAGGTGGTTTACAATGATATTTACATTGGAGTTGCTCTGATAAAGCCTCGAAAATGGTCAACATAGACTATGACACCCATTTTTTCATATGTTTACACTTAAAACTTCTCAAATGATTCTTCTCAATGACTTTAAAACCTCCCTCTCAAGATCAAAAGGCTAGAAATAGCTCTTTTCCCTCCAAGTTTAGCAAAACCACCAAGTACCCCTAAAACTAAAACCACTAAGTACCCCTAAAACCAAACCATCATTGCAAATCCAGCTTAGTACAAGAGCTTACAATTGTTAACTTTTGTCAGAACCCTTTCACTTTGATTAAATGGCTAAGTTTTGATCAATCTTTCAGGGAATCTACCAAAAACCCTAGAAATACCCCTAGAAATCAGAGGAAAAAAAAGAGAGAGAAAAAAAAACATGGGTAAAAAACTTTGTTAATATAACCTATTTTAAAAGGTTCAAGAGCTTAACATAGAAAGTCTAACAAGATTTGGAAAGAAAATGAGTGAAAGAGAAAGAAGGAAAAGAGAAGAAAAACCAACAGCTTATAGTCAGCAAGCTTGGAAAAGGTATAATCATGTACAAACTAAAGGGTGGAGTCCATGTGGCCTGTTTATTCATTTTTTTAATTTTTAAACCTCTTTTAATATTTTTTTTTAACTTGTTTTAGAGTTATGATGTTTTTTATTTTTTTATTAACACATAAAAATGTTGTTTTTATTGTTTAAATTTTGTTTGGAGTTGTTGTTGATGTTATTGAGTGTCAAAACAATATGTTTGTGACTGATTTTGATAAAATAAGGTAGTTTTAGATTCTGTCAAAATGTAATAGTGGGTGTTTGATGTCTTTTCTATTTTGTTAGTGTATGTTCTTGGTTCCTGAGCATAGTTGAGATATCTGGCCCAAGCTTCTTAGCCAAGTATTCCTGTCGTTGGGCAACAGCAGCCCTAACAGGGTATACATCCTCAAAATCAGGCACGGGGATGGGATGAAAGGCAATGCTGAAGTCCATATGCATTCCCCTAAAGTGGTTGTAGAAGTACATATTAGATATAGCTAAAAAAATCTTGTCCCCAACCACCTCGAACAAGACTATTAATCCTTTAAGAACCTCTTAGAACTTCCTAGAAGAATTCTTCAGAGCCTCCAGCCTCACATGGGAGCTTTGGGCTTCCTTCTTGGCAGCTTCAAGCTCAAGACATAAAGTATCTTTAAATGCACCCAATTCTATAATAGTCTACCTCATGGTGTTTACTTCATGCAATGCCTCCTGAATCCACTACTCAATAGAGCTTAGGCAAAGGACAACAACACCTGTATCTCATCTTTCAAAAAAGCATGTCACTTTGAGATTTCTTAGCTCAGCTTTCATGACTGATTCCTCCACTTAGAGCAAGTGAAAGGCAGTTTGATTTGTCTTATATCTAGTGATGACATCCATTATGCTAAAATTTATTTTCTTACATTAAGATTTCTTATTTTGAAAATTAATCGCAACTGCACTACCAAACAAGCCTAATAGTAATTGTAGAATTTAAAAAAAAATTCTACAATTACTATTAGGCTTGTTTGGTAGTACGGTTGCGGTTGCTTTTCAAAGTGTTTTTCACTTAGAAATGTATCAAAATAATATTTTTATTTTTTTTAAATTATTTTTAAAATCAGCGCATCAAAATAATATAAAAAAATATATATATATATATTATTTTAAAATAAAAAAAATTAATTTTTTTTTAAAATACTATTTAAATATAAAAAAAAACATAACAATGTCAAATAAATGTGATAATGTCATATCAAATAGAAGAAGTTAAGTAAGTAGCCTCCGTACAAAATGTTATAATTTTGACAGGATAGCTAATGAAAGTCAAACAACTCTTAGGTCATAAGAAAAACAATGATGGAAATCTAAGGAGGACAAGATCTCAATTTGACGAGCAAAGTGTAATGTTTATTTTGTGATGTAAAAATATGTTTACAAAAATTATTTTTTTTATTTTAAATTAATATTTTAGATTATTTTATTGTATAAATATTAATGCTAAATTTTAAAAAATAAAAAAAATATTGTAAAAAATAACGTCATGCACCGGTAAGCTTTTCGCGGGCAATTGGTTTTTGTCGATTGTGAAGCGCAGCCGAATGACGAGGAACAGGTCCCATCAGTACGGCTTTATCTATTGTCAACATGTTAGGTGCATGAGACCACTCATTGTGGTTTTTATTGGCTGTGTCTAACTTATTTGTTTGTAATACTCTTCCTTAATTACCCAATTGATTGATTTAATGGTATAGAAATTTTATTTATTTTCTTGATTTTTTAAATTTAAATTTTAAAATCAGTATTCAATAAAATTTATTTTATTCTCCTAAGTGTATTTAATCGACATATTTAGTGTCATTAAAATTATTCAAAGAGAATTTGTTTATATACAAAAGGGTTTTCCTTGACATATTCTATAAATATATCTAAGATATCAAAAAATAATAAAATAAGATGGAGTTAAAATTATAGTTTTTAAACTTTAGTTGATGGATTAATAGTTTAAAGTATGAATCAATTCTGTTTTAAATTAAATTAATTTTGATACTATTATAATCAAATTTAGTTGACTTTTAGCCGACTAAACTCAATCTAAAATTAAAAAATAAATAAAATAATACTGTTTCAGATTAAAATAATTTACTGTAGTGATATGCTTGAATCTGAAAACTATCGTTAAAATTGGAGTTTGATATTCTTTTTAATGGATACAATTGATGTTAATATTTTATGCAGATACGATGAACCGCAAGATCGATCTCATCAAGTGGTTGAAAAAAGGCCATGCCATTGAAATCACTTCTCCTTTTCTTAAGCCCAACCATGTCATCTACTGCCAACCTCTGTAGCACGTCTAGTCCTGCCTGCAACGCCACCCCTTGAAGTAAGTGTTTGACCATATCTTTCCAAATGATTTCTTTCTTTTCATCTCTCTCTCTGTCTCTCTCTGCAGTTCAAGCCATCGCTCATAAGCCAAGATAAATAAATCTTATACCAAAAAAAAAGAAAGATAAATAAATCCAAAGCAAAATCTAAAGCTGGACATGGGGGGCAGCCCTGATCTTGATCTGTTAAGGTTTCTTGTCTTGATATTACTCTCTCGCGCACACGCCTATGCAGTAGCAGAAACCACCACCAGTACAGCAGCAACATGTCCCATGGACTTCAGCTATGTCTTAAGAATCCCATGGAACAGGAGTCTTTGTCAGAACTTCCACCCTCCTGATGAAAATGAAAATACCAACACCACTAGCAAGCCCCAATGTTGTCAAAGTTTACTCTCCCTTTTTGGGGTCGCTGTAGCCCAACATCTCAAAGAAACCTCTCTTTTTCGTCTCCCAAACTTAGCCACCTCTAATTCTTGCCTCCGAGATTACCAGTCAAAGCTCAACTCTTTTTCTCTTGCCAACAATCTCGTCTCATACTGCTTGGACCCTTTACAGTTTGTAACAAAACCAAACATCTGTGCCCGTATAGAGTCATTACAAGATTGGGTTGCTCGACTTGGTAAGTCAACTTCGCTTGATACAGCTTGCAAGTCTGATCTCACTGATAATACAGCTTGTGATGGATGTGTTAGAGCTGGTTATAAAGTACAGTCCATGTTGTTGTCTATTGATAGTAATCAAACCCATGCTACAAGTTGTTTTTACTTTGCAATTCTTTATGCTGCTGGTATTGTTAATGAGTTTGGTCCTGAAAGTGATGGTGCTGTTTCATGTATATTGGGTTTGGAGTTAAATTCACGTGTTGGTTCAGCTAGTAAATCTCATTCTGCTCTTGTTTTTGGCTTAACTGGTGCCGGTGTTGCTCTTTTGGTAATGTTTAGCTTGTTAGGATTGTATTTTTGGTATGATAAGAAATGGAGAAGGAAAAAGAATTCAGGGTTTGGTTTTGATTTAGATGAACAGCAAGGGTCTAGGCCTAAACTGAGGCCGAATACAGGGTCAATTTGGTTTAAAATTCAGGATCTTGAGAAGGCGACAGATAATTTTTCGCAGAAGAATTTTATAGGGAGAGGTGGGTTTGGTTTTGTTTACAAGGGGACCTTATCTGATGGGACAGTGGTGGCTATTAAAAGGGTTATAGAATCTGATTTTCAGGGTGCTGCGGAGTTTTGCAATGAGGTTGAGATTATTAGCAACTTGAAGCACAGGAATTTGGTCCCACTCAGAGGGTGTTGTGTGATTGATGATGATGATGGAAATAATGATGAGAGAGGGAATCAAAGGTATCTTGTTTATGATTACATGTCAAATGGAAATCTCGATGACCATCTATTTCCATCATCAGGTAATCAAATTGGAAAGCAACCTTTAAGCTGGCCTCAAAGAAAGAGCATAATTTTGGATGTGGCAAAGGGATTAGCTTATTTGCACTATGGAGTGAAGCCTGCAATATATCATAGAGATATCAAGGGGACCAATATATTGTTAGATGCTGATATGAGAGCAAGAGTTGCCGATTTTGGGTTGGTAAAGCAGAGTAAGGAAGGACAATCACATCTTACTACAAGAGTGGCTGGAACTCATGGGTACTTAGCACCCGAATATGCTCTTTATGGTCAATTGACTGAGAAGAGCGATGTTTATAGCTTTGGAGTGGTTGTTTTGGAGATAATGTGTGGGAGAAAAGCTCTTGATTTGTCTTCAGGGGGTTCGCCTCGTGCTCTCTTGATCACCGACTGGGCCTGGTCGTTGGTGAAAGCTGGAAAAGTGGAAGAGGCTTTGGATGCTTCTTTGTTGAGATGTGGGGATTCTTCTAATTCAAATCCGAAAGGGATAATGGAGAGGTTTGTGCTGGTTGGGATTTTGTGTGCTCATGTAATGGTGGCTCTAAGGCCAACCATTCTTGTTGCATTGAAAATGTTAGAGGGAGATATTGAAGTTCCACCAATTCCAGATCGACCAATGCCTCTTGGGCATCCTTCGTTCCATGCTGATGGCAATAACTTCAGCATCTCACCAGCTTTGAGTGGGGACCAAAATTACTTTCTGGAGACATGCTTAGGTAAACACTAATGTCCTTAAATGCCATTTTTCTGCATTACCTAATGGATCTTGAGAGGTGGAAGTATGCGTGTAGCAGGCCTCTTTCAAGAGTTAACCTCCATTTCCAGGAATGAGTGGTAAAGAAGATGCATCTAAAATATGTTGAGCCATTAAACGGTATGGTCACTCTGTGGTGGTTAATTCCTGAGCATCTCAAGCTAGGAGTTGAGAGCTTACGGTATTATTGGTTGTGGCAGAATTTAGTCAGACTTACCAACACTGATGCTTTGATGTTCTGAAGCACCCAAATTTTGGCAAGGATCGGTAAAGTATACGTAGTATAATTTTGAAGATGTACATGAATATACAATATTTTTTGTTTAACCTGCTACTTTGGATGAAATCATTGCCTTAAAGTATCAGTTTGATTGTATAAGATTGAACGGATAGGCAATAGGATTGGAATTTTGACAACTGCCTCTTATTATAGAAACAAAATTTATGACAAACCATTTCTGAGAAAATAGAAGTTTACCCTAAAATTCCAAAACTGTAGATGAATTGCTGCTTCTGTAATCAGGTTTCCTTTGCCTGGTTCTTTGATTAATGAAATTCCCTCCATTCATTCAGGAAGATGAATGAATTGTCAGTGAAGCTGCAAGGACCTTAAACCATTCACATATTTTCAAGCAACATATGTTATGTTTACAATCAATATATATGATCCCCTATAAATCGTACCCTGGCTACTCACCATTGCTGTTCTGCTTTCTGTTCATAAAAAGTTTTCTATATTTTTCTTTCACTTCCCTGTTCTGTGGTTGTCTGTTCTTTTCTTGGACATCAATAATTAATCCAAGCTGCTAATGTCCAGCCTTGATAAAATGTACCTCCCCAGCACATTCTGCAGAACTAGAGGATATCCATGTCTTTTTTTTAATAGGATCATTGATATCATTGACATTGAAGAGAAATTGCAATGGATTTTCATGTGACCTGAGACTCCAAGAGGTAGCCATACCAAGACTGGTAAACAAAACACAGTTCAAATAACCTTACTATGACAACAAAAATGGTTAGCAGACCAATACCTGAAAAAAGCTAAGCCCAAAACAGAACTCAAAAGAGGAAAGGTTGGGGCTGATTTCCGAAGACTAAGAATACATAGCAAGAACTTCAGCTTCGTTTCTAGTCGAGCATACCAACAGAACATGAGATAATAAAAATTAAAGACCATACCAGCAAAGTAGTGAGACTGATAAGTAAAGGTTAAAAGGTACATAACTTTCAGGAATGCAACTGAAGAAACATTCAAGCCAACAAGATTCAGTTCATTAATTTCTATCTTGTGAAGTTGATCCAAAACTTCCAAGGACTACAATTGTTTGGTTTGTTGCCGGTTGTATGTTTGCCTAGCGACCACTCAAAGAGGTCATAACAAGGGGCTAGTGTTGATTGAAAAGTTGCCTATAAAATGCAGCTCTTTTTTAAACAAGGTTACAAAAGTGAGTTTGAGGCAAAATTATAGTGTATATTGATTAATTAAATACTTTTAAATATGTGATTGGGTAAAATATAGACTGCATCATGCAGCACCGCAACAAACAGAACCTCAAACTAGTAGCATACTAGAATTGATTAAGTTTAATTTTGCAGGTGAAGAAATACCTCTGTGTTGATGACACTATGGTTCAGCAATTGATCCCAGACATCCAAGATTCAATGGAAATTAAAGTATTTCTGTATTTTGAAAGCTTGAATATGCCTAGTATTTCCTTATCATTCTTACAAGAAATTTTAAGAAAGACTCCCAGAATCTTTTCAAGGACATTTTAAGAAAGATGTCAACAATGGTGGTCCAAAAGATGTGGGACTCCTGAAATGCATGCAGTCTTACCGTAACATTTAGAAACACCGTTTAATCCGTGTTCTCAAAAAAAATTAAATTTTTTTTGTTTAAAATTATTATTTTTTTAGTATTTTTGAATTGTTTTAATATGTTGATATTAAAAATGATTTTTAAAAACAAAATATTATTTAATACATTTATAAATGAAAAAAACACTTTGAAAACAACAAGAAAAACATCCTTGACACTCCTTGAATTTTTTTATTTTTTATTTCAAATAACCAGGTTCACACGGCAAAGGCTGTGGCTGGAGAAACCATAGCCTTAGCGTGTCCATAGCAACAGAAGGAAACTGGGCGAAGAGCACAAGTTTTGGCCTATTGACAACACCTCCTTTGCTAAATTGAATGTTCCAAAAAAGCGATATCACAACATTGACTGCTACTAGAGCAGAAACAGGCTAACTTGAATGAAAAAGAAACTTTTATTGAAATGCAAAATGGCCAAATACCAGTATGTGCATTATGTGAAAGTCTGCAATCTGTTAGCAGCAGAAGGTATTGCCAAAATGTTGTACTTTGCCTTTAGGAAGGGAAGCAGAGGACAGTGGTTGTAGAAAGAGTGGCCCTTCAGTCCGCACCTTTAGAGCATGAAGCAATGCCTGTCTGATTGTATGAGCTTTCCCAATTAATCCCGTCATAGTGCTTAATCTCAACATCAGTGAGAGTCCCTGGGTCAACGCATTTGAATGTAACTGCGACCCCATCTGGATTTGATCGTGGAATGAAAAACGAAGTTATGCCACAAACCTTACAGAATGTGTGCTTTGCCGTATGCGTGCCAAAGGTGTAGGTCGTAAGGAATTCTTTGGAATCTCCCAGAAGCTCAAACTTTTAAGAAGGGATAATGAAGGATATGTTGCCCCCGGAACAATCTGAACATTTGCATTGCCAAGCTACAACACTACTTGGTGCTTGGACTCGCCATCTTACTCTCCTGCAATGACATCCTCCATTGTGCTCTACTGTATCTGATTCCATTTGAGAAAGCACTGGTTTTTCAGAGGTGCAACGGGTAGATGGTAGCTTCTTCTGGATGAATCTGGTGGCAGCAATCAATTAACAAATATGCAAGCATTTCATGTCAGTCAGCATTGGAATAACAAGTAATCAAAAATACAGTCCCCGGTCTGATGAATGTGTCAACTGAAAAACATTCTCTTGGAAAATGCAGATATGAGTCACGTCATGTAAATATAGAGTTTACTTGATTCGTAGCTGCAGAGAAGGAGGTTGTTTCAAATTATATGACATTGTTTATAAGCTTATCAGTGATGATGGCAGGCCAAGTACGACTTTATATAATATCCAACAAGCAATCATAATTTCTTGCAAAGCAATGAGAATTCACTGAAAACAACTACTTATGCCAGATCAGGTTTAAATTGGTTAATGGAAACAAGAAAGAAACCAGTCCAGATGACAGCCTGAAACCTAAACTTCTAGATTTTAGTAAAATACATTGAATGCTGATTACAATTGCCCAATTAGTGAATAACCAAGGAAAAATGGAAAGATGGAAAGAGAAATGAGGTCTGATTGCCATTTTTCTCATGCATCCTTAAATATTCAGCAGTAAGATGCTAAGGTCTTAAGATCACCCAAAGCCACCTAGCACTTTTCAATACCTCCTATCAACACACTTTATAACCCACTTAGCCAAGAGAAATTCTTTCGATTTCAGTCTACTTCATCTACAATCCTGCTACTTTTATGCAGCATAAAAACAAGCCCAGCAGAGCATTCACTGAATCCAAATCCCAATTATTTGAAACTCTTCGAACGTTAAACCCCATTGCGCCCACTCATCCTTTCACCCTCGATATAGCTCAAAATCAATACCCTTTTATCAGAACCCACAAATAATAAATCCAAATGCAATCACCATAAAGATTCTTCTTCACCAAATCAAACACTTACAATAAGATCCTACTACTCCTATCACCTCCTCAAAAGAAGACTTATCAATCACTACGGTGGTATTTGGTTACTATCTCAAGACAGAAAAAACAGATTCAATGGGGATAGAGGAGATAGAGAAGATGTCTCCATGTACTTCTTGTTTTGAAAGTACAGTACAAAACTGTCCCAGAAAGATAGATTTATTTTATGTCTTAGTCTGTCTCTTTAACCAAATACGTTTATATCTCTTTTGTATTTGTATCTTATATCTTGAGATACTGACAACATACAGCTGCTTTTCCAAGAAGCAGCTACAAAACTTCCCTTACACCTAATGACACAACCTTCAAGCAATCTCCCCTAAGAAAATTTACCAATCTACGGAACTGACGTAAAACAGCTAAACAAAAGATGCCCATCTTCAAATGCCTCATCCACCGCCAACAAAATCCCTCTAGAGCTCCCTAGTAGCAGCTTTGAAACCTAAGCTACAACAAGCCCCACAAACCCTTTCTCAGTTCTTTGCTAATCTAAACTCCAAAATAGTTTCCCGGGGAAACTAACGTCATTAACATCTATAAAGTCCAAACCAGCATACATCTAACTGAATTTAGCAGATAGTAGCAGACAGAGAAACAGTATAAGTTCAAGCAACAAGTGCCTTTGCATGTCCTAAAAAAAATAATAGATTATCAGCATCATGGCAAAGAATTAGAGAAGGGAATTTACCTGAGAAACGGTCAATTCTGCTGGCTGTTGGAAAGGCTCAAGTTAACTCAAGTTCCCAAGTGCTGGCACAAATGCTGCTTCTGATTGTCTGAAAATGAATGATGAATCAAATTTCAGTTACAATCGTGGGTTTTTTTGGGACAAAGTTCTTATGGATTCATGTGTGTTTCTCAGCCCAAGGACCCATAATGAGCACAAACCCTAACAAATATTTGGTGAAGGGTTTTGAAACCCATGGAAAAAAGCCTAAGCCATAATAAGGGGTCCAAGACATGGCCTAATAATATGAGCTCGCTAATTTTACATGATCATTCTTCCCAAAATTACTTCTCATAAGATTAATAAATCTCATGGTTGAGATTTGTTGTAGCCAAATTTTTTACCTTCATTTTTGTATATATATTTTAAAAAAAATCTAAAACATAT
>Ga0325411_1000600_pt1 | contig 37981 bp, 14 predicted proteins | sample PopdelMetagenome_13_FD_206181 | JGI IMG/M metagenome (GOLD analysis project Ga0325411, IMG submission 206181) | Populus deltoides microbial communities from Bellville, Georgia, United States - Xylem-PdIQD-R4 | ecosystem: Host-associated > Plants > Phyllosphere > Stem > Wood/Secondary xylem...
AAATAAACATAAAAGAAAAGATTTGCTATTATATATGGCGAAGAAATTCCAGATAACCGGAGAGGGAGAGAGAGGGGGAAAAATCACTCCGGTCGCCATGCCATGCCATGCCATGCCATGCAAGAGAAAAGAAAAGAAAAGAAGGAGGGCGTTACAGTAATTTAAACTGAGAAATAGTTGAATAGACATGACTACCAAGTAATAACTACACAAAGCACACCCATCTCCAAGCCTAAAAACTTTAGTCTGAAACAGCTGTAAGGTCAGTGTTGTAAATAAATTAAAAGTGTAAGCCCAAATGGAAACTATTTTATTTTATAATTTATCCATCGAAGATCCAAATTTGCCATCCAGGAATCCCCCAATTTCCATGCGACGACGAAATCACCAAAAAAGAAAATAACACGAGAAATCTGGAGAGACAAACAAGGCCAGTGAAGAATTCCAGGGGGGGAGGGGAGGGGAGGGGAGTGTGTTACAAGCACACCAACACGAACAGAGAGAGAGAGAGAGAAGGAGAGAGTGTTTAATTTAATTTGTTCGGGGTAATGGCGGAGGGTGAAAAGGAGAAGAAATCAAGCAGCAGCAATAATGAGGAGAGCGTGAAGCTATTTGTAGGTCAAGTACCAAAGCACATGACAGAAGATGAGCTTCTGGCAATGTTCAAAGAGTTCGCTTTGGTGGACGAAGTCAACATCATTAAAGACAAGACCACTCGCGTTTCCCGAGGTTGCATACTTGCTTTAAATTCTTCACATTCAAGATTCGCAGTGTGTAATGGTTCTTGCAACCCTAATTTCCTCTTCTCTTAGGTTGTTGTTTTCTAATATGTCCTTCCAGACAAGAAGCAGATAAGGCTGTTAATGCTTGTCATAATAAGAAAACGTTGCCCGGGGTTAGTCCTTCCTCTAATTTGATCTCTCTCTCTCTCTCTCTGTACAGTCTACAACTTGCTGATTTCTTGTTTTCTATCCACATTGTATTGTAGATGAAATGTGATTAATTAATTCTTCCGACCTAATTTGAGTAGTTTATTTTAGTTTGGTATTTATGGAAATTACTTACTGTGGTTGACTTTGGAGCCATGGCATGATTTCTACTGTGTTTGATATATTGTGAGTGACCTGTGGATCCTGTGATGTAATGGTTATAGATTACTGATGTTGATAACTGTTTAGTTAATTATTATTAATCATGTCAAAACAAGCCTCGGTGATTTACAGTAGTAGAATATGTTTGCATCACAAGTAAATTTTACTGTGTTGGACTTGGAATCTGTTGCAACGAGGACTGGTTTTGTCAATGAGATCGTGGTAATATTGCTAACAGAGTATGGGAAAGACGGTGGTGTTTTAGGAGGGATGAAAAGAAGTTGGCAGTGAAAAAGTGTGGGTGAGTCGCTCTACACAAAATGAAATTAGGATGCATCTGTAGATGAGAGAAAATGTTGAGAGATTCTAAACCAAAATGGAAATTGTTTCGAAGAATGTATTGTAAGGATGTTGTGACAGAAAAAAAAAAAACACCTTTCTGCAGGAATAAGTTGCGATGGAGTCTTAAGACTTACTTGAATAGTTTAAATTTCAATGTAAAGCCAATCATTATGGAAAAACCATCGATACTTTTAGTTCATTACTAGATTATTTTAGATATTGCAGCAGATGTTCACAATTGATCTTCAACATTTGATGGTTAATTACATCATATCTCAATCACTGTTATTGTAGATGAATAGTCATGCAATCTGGGATTTTGCTGGCCTGGGTGTTTCAGTTAATCAGGATTCTTTGAGGTCTAGCCTTTTTCTGGTTTTGTATAATCTGTTTTATTTAGGGGTTTAATTCTCAATGCCTTCTTTTGTTAAATATATCTCAGTGGTTGGATTGTCTAATAACTTGCAATGTGGTCCTTGATCGGTGCTAGCTTTGTATGACTTGTGCTCTTATTTTAATTAAGCTCTAATGCATTCATCTCACTGTCTCTCTAATTGAAATGCATCCTTTTCTTTCTTTCCAATTCAGGCATCTAGTCCTTTGCAAGTGAAGTATGCAGATGGAGAGTTGGAAAGGCTAGGTGTAATAAAATATCTTTGACTATTGATTTATTTGCCATTAAGATCATTACTGTGAATTGCTGCAGCAAGATTTCTCATGCCTTATCTGATACTTTTATTTTAGTGTTAATTTAGCATGTCCCATTATGATTTTTTTTGTATCCTTGCAATCCAGAACACAAACTATTTGTTGGTATGCTTCCAAAAAATGTTTCTGAAGCTGAATTATCCGATTTATTCTCTAAATATGGAATTATAAAGGACTTACAAATACTAAGAGGTTCTCAACAAACAAGCAAAGGTATTCTTTATTTAATAATCCTGATTTCTTATCTGGCTGTTGCTGTGAAGCACTGAACTGTACTGTTCTTGCTGATCTCAATTAACTAATTGGCAGGCTGTGCTTTTTTAAAGTATGAGACAAAAGAACAAGCCCATGCTGCCCTGGAGGACATCAATGGAAAGCATAAAATGGAGGTGAGCTTTATTGGCCAATGGAACATCGTTTTCAAGCTCAAGCAATTATTCTTTCTAGTTACAGCCCAACTTTAATTCTATGCTGTTTAATAATGTGATGGGAAAAGTCATCTTTTTTTGTCTGTCTTTTTAATCAATTTTGGTTATCAAATTGAACTCGAACATTGAATAAGGTTTTGTTACATGATGTAAAATCATGGATCTGCCTGGTAAAATCTGTCATTTAGTCACTTTGATGGTGGTATGCTAACTATTTGGTCACACAGGTGATGAGCTTTTGGCAGAATAGCATAAGTAACTTTGTCAAAATAATTTATGTAGCTTTCTCTGAACTTGAACATCCAAAATTTGTATTTCCTGAATAGGCTGTACAAGATGAAGGTATAAAACTTGTATCAATATCAATATCAATATATTTTTCTCTTACAACAAATGATAGATCTAAAATCAAAACTTATCTTTCATTTGACCTTGTCGCGTTCTTAACAGATGCTGTAGGAACGAGTTCCAAGTTTTAACTAGTTTTTTTTTTCTTCTCCCTGTTGATTTTATGTTTTATATATTTATTTATTTCTGTAAGTTATAAAGAATTGAGGGTCGAGGGCCAATCTTTGTTAACCCGTTTAAAACTTGGAGCTCAGCATTAATATGGATGCATGAATCAATGATATGCAGTCTGATCGCTCTCTTGCTTTGTTAGGGTTCAAGTGTTCCTTTGGTTGTCAAATGGGCAGATACAGAAAAGGAAAGGCAGGCTCGGAGGGCCCAGAAAGCACAATCTCAAGCTATGCCCAATACTGATTCACAACATCCATCATTATTTGGTGCCTTGCCAATGGGATATGCTCCCCCTTATAATGGATATGGATACCAGGTCTGTTTCTATTTTTCAGGAAATATCCCAGAATCTGCAGTTACCAAAACCTTTTGGAACTTGTCAAGGATCTTTCTTGACTCCCTAACTTTGTAGTATCTTGCTTCCTTTCTTCGTTTAACCCGAACTTTTTTTCATTTACTATTTAAAATCAAAATGGTGTTAAGAGCGTGGTCATCTCTTTGTTTTCGTTGTAGGCTCCTGGAGCTTATGAACTTGTGCCATACCGTCTGCGTGGTGGGATCAGACCTGACCTTTCACTCAATATTTCCCCTAGAAATTATGCTCCTGCTGGTTATATGGGCTCTGCTTATCCTACGATGCCAGGTCTGCAGTATCCAATTGCATATCCTGGAGCAATAATGAGTCACCGACCTTTGAGTAACTCTCCTGGTACATTATCACCCACAGTTCCGAGCTGTAATTCTGCAACATCTTCAGGTGCCAGTGGAAGTTCTGGGGGTCAAGTGGAAGGCATGTTTATTATATAATTAATATTATTCCATGTCTTGTTAATTGTCACTCCTTTTTGCATTCCCGTGGTTCTTTTCTCCTAACTGCCTGTGATATTCATCTTAGGTCCACCTGGTGCTAATTTATTCATATATCATATACCTCAAGAATTCGGTGACCAAGAGCTTGCCAATACTTTTCAAGCATTTGGTCAGGTCTTAAGTGCCAAGGTCTTTGTTGATAAAGCAACTGGTGTTAGCAAATGTTTCGGTATGAACTTTACTTCCGAGCCTGACATTTGCAATCAGGATAGCTACCTATGTCTCTGATAGGCCTTTATTTGCAGGATTTGTGAGTTATGACTCACCAGCTGCAGCTCAAAATGCCATTACCATGATGAATGGATGCCAATTGGGTGGTAAGATGTTGAAGGTTCAGCTTAAGAAAGACAATAAACAGAGCAAACCTTATTGATCAGCAGATGGGTCAAGGAAGCAAGCAGGATTCTGTGTGATATGTGGTCGCATTCAACCTGGAGTGGCTGCAGTATCGGCATATTGAGGTGGATCGATACTCTGTGGTCATGTAATTGGTTCATGGGATTGAAATTCCCAAAACTTGTAATTCACTGTGCATTGTGTGCCGATACAATTTGTAATTTGTGTACCGTGGAAGTTCATTTAGAGATTAATTACCAATTTATTGATTTTTCCCGGAGAGCTTCTGTTAGTAATATTTGTTCTGGCATTCATGACAAACACTTCTCTGATTTTGTGCTATTTATTATTAGATTGACCTTTTTTTAATCCCTTGGTTCCTTTTGTTGGTTAATTAAACGAGTCATGGGTGTTTAGGGTAAATTTTGAATTTTTTTTTATTTAAAATTATTTTGATGTACCCATGAAAGTGTTTTTTAATTGCCAGTAAAAATAATAAATTTGTTTTATTTATTAAATTTTAAGAGATAATTAGTAAAAAAAAACCCGTAACAAGCAGCATAATTAACCCTTCTCTGCCAACCTCCATTCCTCCATGGAAGCAGCATCGTGACCTCCACCAGCACTTTATCTTTTCTTGTGCAACACCGTGAGCAGTCTAGCGCAGCTGGTTGCAGCTCTGGCAGCATCTCGGTCCAGCAGACAACTGCTTCACCTTGTCCGTTCCTGTGGTAGAACGCAGTCCAACCACAGCAGCACCGAGCAACCACCCTACTTCACCGCCACCAGTTGCAGCAGTTCCTTACTCCCAAGTTTTCTTCCTTTCGTATGAAATTACTTGCTTAAAGAATGGGAACATAGTGTAGACATATCAAAGGTTTTAACCGACACTCACAGCACAAGTTTTATCTTCTCAGTCCAGCACTAGTTCCAACATCTTCGACGCCTCCTTCCATGGCAGCCGCAACAATACTGGTCTCAGCTGAGAATTCACAACAACACCAGCACTGGTGCTTTATCTTCTCAGTCCAGCACTAGATCACAAGTGTTTAAGATCTTATATAATTCACAACAACACCTGAATTATATACAGGTTGTGATAATCTGTTCCAGTTCCTCATTCTGGTGGTACTCCTGTATATAATTCATTTCACATGGCTGCCATAGATCTGATTTTGAAACATTTGTGTGCGTTAAGTTTCTGTTTTTTTTTAAAAAAATCTTATGAAGACGGCTCTTCGATCTCGAAGTGTAAGTGAATTCCATGAAGATCCAAGAAACTCATGTATAAACCGTTGCTTTCCTTGAGAGGACTCTTGCAGAGGAGGTGTCATGAGGGAAGGAATGAAGGGAAACATTATTGCTCCAATAAAGTTCTCAATAATTTCATGCTGCTTTCATTTCTTTCTTTTACCATGTGAAGGGGCTGTTTTTCTCTCCAAATCTTTCCCAGGCCACGCCATGGATTTTCTTTTTCTTAGCATCCACTTGATGTCAACGCCTCGCCTGACTTTGTTGGTGGTTAGGGATGTACTTAGATCACCCATCATTTTATATCACTCCAAGGTATCAGGATTTTGATCAGAAAAGAAAAGATGGCGTCACTGCAAAATATACTCAGCTGGGTATTCATCCCCATTAATGTTTTTTTTTTTTGCATTTAAAACTTGCATAACCTCACGGTGTTGAGATTTAGTTTAATTTGAAAAAATAAGATGGTAAAATTTAAATCCATGATTGTTTTTGTTGATAAAACTTTTACATTTTATAAATAAATTATCTTAACTTAAAATTTAAGTTAGCCAAGTATAATTTATATTTATTTTATCCCTGCTATGGCAAGAATAAGAACGAAACCCAACAATGATCAATGCAAAATCTGGAAAAAAAAAAAAACAAGAGCAATGACAATTGCTTGAAAATACAAAACAAAACCCCATTCCTGAAAATTGCAAACGGAAAAAAAAAATTTGATTAAAAATACAGCACCCATCAATCTCCTGTTTCTCTTCATCCAGTTTGTTGAAGAAAAAGTAGGAGGAGAACCATTGCAACTTGCAAGTATTAAAGCATTTTTTTTTATTATTAATATTAGTATCTAATCAGTTCGTACATATTTAACTAATTTTATGAGTCCTAAAATTAATGATCATTTAAGTTTTTAATAACTCTAAAATTTATAGAACTCGAACTAATAATTTTTAAAAAATAAATCCAAAACTTAATCAGTTAAATTACACTTTCAAATTCACTAAATACATTACTTAAGTTCTTCTTTTCTTGCTTTCTTCGTGCATGGAATGCACAATAGTCAATGCATATAAAATACACTAAATTAAAAAACCCAAAAACCAAACTAAATCACTTACCTAAAAAATATTCTCTTTCTCCTCTCACCTTCGTGGTTCATAAACTTTCTCTACCACTCACCAGCTGAAAATCCCTTAAAACCTACGAATGAATCAACATAAATATTAACACAAAGAAAATAAAAAAAATGGTTTGCAAGGTCTATAAAGAGGAAATAAAAAATGCATTGGATGAGTAGGCGTGTTTGTTTTCCAGAAAGTAGTTTTCGAGAAACCACTTTTTAAACTTTCCTGTGTTTGTTTGCTATTAGAAAAATTAATCAACAGAAAACACTTTCCGGTCAATGCAAAATATTTTCCAGTAAAAAAAAAAATTTAGCCTGACTTCCAGGAAAGTGTTTTCCTTTTATTTTGGACGGAAAACATTTTCTGGAAATTGTAAAAATTTTAGAAATGTCATATTATTTGCTGATTATATCAAATTTAGTTCTCAAACTTTTAATTACTATATATATTTTATTTTAAATATTTATTTTTTAATTTTCTTTTTTAGAATTTAATAGCTCAGGGATGATAGCTCAAGTTGTATAAGATATTGAAGTCCTCATAGATATGATAGCTCAAGTGGTCAATAAGATATTGTTGAACAAAAGTCCTCATAGATATGATAGCTCAAGGTCTATAGGATATTGTTGAACAAACAACGATAAGAACTCCTAACGAAAAGGATCCTGAGGTTGCCTCTAAGGCTTTTGATAATCAAGAAGGTGCTTAGGCTCAGGATTTTGTTTTTTCTCTACGCATAAATATACCAATAAGCAAAAAACTTGGGTTCGGAGGGCCAAAAACAATCCCAAAATGGAGCTTTGCAAATTGGCGTAGGCTTTTGGGTATGAAAATATGCATTTACACCTATGCCCTAACTTTTGTTAACCAAACGGACTACAAGAGCACATGAGCGCCATCTAAAAATGCAGTAATTCAATGGGCTTAGTGTTGAGTTTCTTCAAACATATATTTCTAGTAAAAATAGTAAATTCAATTTCTTTTATAAGACTTTTAAAGATTTTGTTAAATTAATCTAAAGTTGTTTGGATTTATACAAAGATAACTAGAAAATCTTATGTTTTTTCAACTTTGAATAATTATTTCAAGGTCGGGTTATCACGAATTATAAATCGTTCAAATGTCTGGTCTTTAATGGTAATTCACACAAACCACCATCAAGAAATCTTTTAAACCCTTTTAGGAGAGAGGAATTACTATAACTTTCAGTGTTAGCTTTTTTTTTTAGGTGTTTCTATAATGTACTATCATGTGCAAAAAATAAAAACATAACATTTTATTTATACAGAAATCTCAAAACCCTATAAGTGATAAAATATCAATTTTCCCTTCAAATAATGTCACATATATTATTTTAGGATAATTTTAGAAATGTATTCAATCAAGTCCTTACTTGACTTTTTTTTAAGTTTAGAATTATAATCTCGTGTATTAATTACATTAAAGTTCCTAAATTTTGAAAATTTATTTACAATTGAGTCACACTTGATCAATCATCTCATTTTAATTTCTGACTAATGGCTCTTATGTGTGTGACCCATTTTTTTTTCCTAATAAGTTGGCCTAAATATAAATAATAATTTTAAATAAAATAGGATTAAATAAATTAAATAATTTAATATATTATTAATTCAATAATTGATTGTTTTGTATTTAAAGATTAAGTATAATATCTAACAACCTGTCATGATCCCTCAAATATTAAGAAAGTCATAGTGGTTTAACTTAACATTTTAGTAACAAGTTTTTTAGTGTAATTATTATCTCTTTATCAAGAATGTTTCAATTTAAACATTATAGCATGATGTATGTCTGTTTTGTTAAATTATTTTTGTTCTCAACACTATAGTTATTGATTTATTAAATAAGATTTGAAACTCTTTTCAAATTTCATTCCACATTAACCAATGATTTCACAATTAATACTATTTGAGAACATATAAAATATTTTCTCTAATTCACTTAGGGTGAAAAATCCTCTCTTAATCACTCAAATACCTTTCTATAGTTTATGTTATACCTAATATTTGCTCATTTATTACCTTTAATTAGAACAACATGCAATCAGGATCAAAGCATAACACTTCCTATATAAGATAACTAAAGATCATTTATATAACTATCACATGAGTTTTTCCATAAACATAAGTAATCTTTTTATATGGAATTCTCTTGTGGGTTGGTTTAGTGTACATATCACGTGAGCCTTTTCATAGACATGATTTCTTTTGTGTTCTCTTTTTCCCTTCTCCTCTTGTGCTCTTTTTTATAGGTAAACTAAAACCAAACATGGAAATACCATGATGGTTTTTGACATGAGTTTGTTATGGAAGACTCTTATTCTCTCTTCCAAAACCTTCCTCTCTAAAAATAGAGGGTGTTTGGTCCTATTTTTTTCTTTTATAAACAGAAATCACAAATGAAGAAACAACCTTAGAGTTAGAGTCGTTCTATCACAGTGAAATTTTCTCCAGTCGTGAATTATTAGGTTGGGTACTTTGTCAATATCATTGTGATGGTTGGAACACAAATGATTCATTTAAGGATCTTAATCTCATAGAGGGTATGTAGATTTACCATGGCGATCAAACCACTCTTGATTTGGAGGTCTATATCTCTATATTCATTGATTAAAATGTAGGCTTTCGATTAGCCTGAATTTGCCAATATAGAGGAGCCTTTTACACTTTGATCTTTAGTTTTCAGATTATATGATTTAACCCCTATTAACTATCAAACTTTCAATTTCTTTCAAAAGGATTATAGATTTAATTAATTTCAATCCCCTTATACGCCATGCACTTTGGTTATTGGTTTTGAAATTCTTCAATTTGACCCTTAGTTAGCCTTGAATCTTTAATTCTTTCATTTGAACCCCTGATTGGACCAATTTAGCCTTTCCAAGTTTCAATTATGTCCCTAAGCTTTCAATCCTTGTGAATTGATCCAAATTAGGCCTTCAAACTTGATTTTTCTTTAGCTGAGTCTCGATTGAATCCATAAAACCTATTAGAAGTTAAATTAAGTCCTTGAACTTAATTAATTCTTTCAATTTTGGTCAAATTGACTTTAAACTTGATTTTTCTTCAATTAAGTCTTTAATTAAGCCAATTAAACGCATTAAAATTTTAATCAAGTTCTTAAACTTAATTAATTCTTTTAATTTTGGTCAAGTTGGATTTCAACCTCCATTTTCTTTCTTTGAAGTCTTTCTTCAGCCTATAGTGTAAAAATATTGCATTCTAGTTATTCTGGTCAGTTGCAACTCGAAGGCTTATCTTCTCATGTCTTAAAATATTTTTTGATTTTTGAATTAAAAAAAGTATTTTTCTATAAAACAATTTTTGGAGGGATCCAAAATTGACTTATGACAATGATCATCAAAATTGATTAAAGAAGTAGCAAACAATTATTGCAACAAAAACAATCTAAACCTCAATAAAATAGAGAAACAATACAACGAAATTACAATTTATAGCTCATAAATAAATTTATGAAGGTAATTTTCCAAACCAAATAGTTCAATAACTAATGGTTGAAACTAAAGCATGGCATGAAGCTGCGTGAGTAGGAATAAAACATTAGTATACAAAAATAACAAAGAGTTTTGTATGTTTTCTACAAATAATAAAATGTTGTGAGTTTTATTAGCATTGCCATGAATTTATAACTCATCACAAGTTAAGAGAGAAAGTCATTATAGTGCGGAACTAGTGTATTGGCCTATGCTCCGCAGCGGATCAATAATAATTTTTTTAAAAAATATTTTACATTTTAAAAAATAGTTTTTAAAAAGACTTGGATCTGGTGGCCATACTCGACCTAGGAGCCTTGGGTCTAGCAGCAAAGCCAAACCCAAGTCTTTATACTTGGGTCTCGCTGCCAAGCCAGACCCAAGGTTTTAATATATTGTTTTTTAAAAAAATACTTTTGAACAAAAACTATATTTGTAACAACCATAAAATAGAATTTCTATTGAAGGAATAACAAATTTATAAACATAAAAAAATAAATTATTTCAATGAAAAGATATGATTTGAATTATTAGATATAAATTGTTAAATTAGATTTTTGTGATGGTTTGTTGTTTATAAATTATTTATACTTCGTTTATAAATAATTTTTTGACCTCCGTTACTTTGGTCTGGTAAACATGTCTGACCCAAGTTTATTCGAATAATAATAATAATAATAGAAGATAGAATTTTTATTAAAGGAATAACAAATTCATAAACATAAAACGTGAACTATTTCAATGGGAAGATATGATTTGAATTTTTAGATCTAAATGTTAAATTAGATTTTTGTGTTGATTTGTTTATAATAATGAATATATGTTTGTTTTGGGTCTGGCAATCATGTGTGATGCGAGACCCAGGCGCGTCTGGCCCGCGCGCCTAGGGTCTAGCAGCCATGCCATTCCTTAGTGCTAGATCCTTAAAAACCCAATCGGACCTTTCTATCCCCAGCCATTCTTTCAATGCCAAATGTATCTCATGGAAAAGACAACTTCACCCCCAAGTGCATACCTATCAAGTTTTCTTTAGCAAGGACAACCACATCATTACACTACTCCAATCCACAGTGACATGTGTCTTAGTGAACAATAAAAGGGCAAAAAATAAAGCACTGATCTCCTTTAGTATGTTGTATAATGTGCAAAAACAAATAAATAAAGAAAATAACTAAACCTTGTTTGCTACCAGCAACCATGCATAACATGTTATGATATGGATCATAGTGGGTACTTGATCTAGATTTACAATCTAACCATTAAGTTGCTAGCAACATAGAAAATTACTAAATCGAGAGGGGAGAAAGAAGAGAAGTTGATGATTTATACGTGGGAAAATGAAAACAACAATAAAAGGGTAAGCTAAACATGCAACACAGCTAATCAAATAAAACAAAAGGAAATAGATGACAAACATAAATCTAAAAATAAAGTTAAGAACAAAAAACAATGCAAAACGGAAAGAGCACGAAAAGAATTGAACGAAATAAGACATAAAAAATGAATTAGATCAAGAGTAAACATAAAAATAACTAAAACACAAAAGTCACAAAACCCAAACAAAGAAAAGAAATAAAAGCAAGAAAAACCATCAAAAACCTTCAGAGAAATAGAAATGTAATAAGCTTAGAGCAAACAACAATGTGAAAGGGGAGAAAACATGAAAAGAACCTGAACAAAACGTCATAAGCAACACTAGAATTTGAATATTTTAGTTGATGAAAAATAAAAGAAAGGTAAAACATGAACAAATAGACATCCCTTCAAATTATATCAAGAGTAAACATATAAAAAACATACAACAGAAGGCATGAAACTAAAACCTCGCAAAGAAAAAGAGCAAGGGAAACGAATCAAAACCTTTATAAAAATGACAATATAATAAGATAAATAAATAATAAAGAACACATAAACGACTAAATGACATGTAAAGTGCCTTAATAAAAGGCATCAAACATCTACAACCTAAGTCTCAACCTCAAACATAAAATCCCCTGAAAATTCATCTTTCTCCCATGTACTTATTTGACAACAAAGAACGTCATCCAACAATGAAGAATGCAATAAACAAGGGTGAAAAAAATAAAACCCCATGAAAACTGCTCAACATCCCAATGAAGCTAAAAAACAACCAACAAAACATGAAATGGAAAACACCAAGATCATCTAAAAGAAATTTAATATTTTTTTGCATAGGAAAAATAAGCATCACAAAAACAACACAACGAAAGAACTAAGAGAAAAGCATAGAGTAAAAAAAAAACTAAATAAGCATTAGAGCCCAAAGGGCAACCAAGCAAAACAAAAATAAAAGAAAAACATCTTGCATAAACTTGAGAAAGCAATGCATAAACATGTAAACATAGACAATCAACCAAGAAGCCTCGCTAAGCCAAGAACTAAAAACCTAAGATAATAATAATAAAAAAAACAAAGCATTAATATATAAAAACAAACGAAGAAAAAAACAAAACCAAAGTGCAACTGAAACTACTGGAATGATGAAAAATGGAATTGCAACTGATAAACCAACAAGACAACAAATGAAAGCAGCATAAACAACATGAAAGAAAGAACAGTTGGATCAAAAACCAATAATTTCTAGAAGAAAAATCATCATTAAGTTGTAATAAACTTGCAAGAAGATGAACAAATTAGTTAACTTGCAACCAAAACCACCATATCAATTAAAAAAAACATTAAACAAACATTAATCAATTAATTCACCACCTTTTGAAACATCTAAAACATGTCTTATGTGCAATGATTAGGGAAATGCAATGACCTACAAAGCCATAACTAAGGATGATGAAACCTACATAAGGAGTTTGTAATAAATGGTCAATAAACAACACTCATTATCTATTGTTGGAAGAATTAAAATTCCCAACATTTTTACATCAGAATCATTCGACCGACCTTAGCATAAAAGCATCATCACCAATACCACCATTTTCATCATCAGTGATGTGAGAGCAAACCCTTTCTATACCTAAGGATCACTATCTCCTTAACCAGTGATGTGAGAGCAAGACGTCTTCCTTCTTTGATGTGCCTCTTTCATCTTTGTTATTATATATTTTTGACCCCCAAAAAAAATCAAGAAAAAACATAAAAAGAAAATCCAAAATACAATAGGATATATAGAAAGAAAGCCTAGAAGATTGCTTAAGTTGGTGGCGAAGGACCAAAATGACAAGTGAAAAGGTTGGAGGACCAAAATGTATAAGATTGATAAAATTGATAACCCAATTTTGATTGACAAAGGGGCCCATTAGTGAAAATATTTTTATTTTGGGTAAAGAAATACAAATTTAGATAAAGACGTAATGGAAATTTTGGAAGACTTAATTAATTTAATTAAGGATTTAATTGTAAGAAACATTGATTTTTGAAGTCAATTAAGGCTTTAATGGGAAGAAATTAAAGTCTAGGGGTCGAATTGCAATTTTAAAGAGTTGATTTGGTCAAATCAGGAGCTTGATTGCATAAATATTGAAGTTTGATGAGCAATTAGGAACTTGAATGCAGGGGTTGAAATTGATCAAATCAGGGGCCAAATTAAAGAAATTGAAAGTTTGTTGATTAATTGAGGGTTAAGATGCATAATTTCATAACCAAAGACTAAAATGAAACAGAAGGCCAACATTGGGTTTGATGATTGAGTTTGGCAGGGGTGAAATTGCATGAAACTTTAGGTGCAATTAAAAGCAATTCGAAGAATAGGGATTAAAGTGAAAATTTTCAAATCCCAAATTAAAAACCCTAATTTTTAGGGTTTAACCTAGACAACGTGTCATTCAGCCGCTAGTTAGCTTTTTCTTTGGCAGTTTTGACTGATTGAATAGGCACTTTCAGGTGAATAAATATGGCGTCTCTAATCACTTCTAAGGTTGTAACCACCATCATTCAACTGAGAAACACCCGTTATAGAAAGATTAGCAGCCCTAGTTAAACATTTACATTATGTTTTCTTCAATGAACTCAATAACATCTTGTCCCTAATCAGCCATCACTGTATTTTGAGATTCTCGGTTGATCGAGTTGACAGCTTTAAACGAATGAATGTTAAGTTATAGACCTCTAAATTGGGCAAGAATGGATCCAATCGAAATGTATACTTCTCCTCTACCATGTTCAAGTGGTCTCTGATGACATTTACATTAGTATCGATAACGTGAATTGTGATGACCAAAAACAGTATGTTTAGAGGTCTAGAAAGTCATTTTTGAGGTTTGACAATGATGGGTATATCTAGGCATCTTTATGGGTTCTAAGGCAATGTTCTTCGAAAAAACATTGTTTTAGCCTCATAATTTGAACTAATTTTTATTCAATTCTTTGCACTAAACCATTTAACCAACTTGAATAGTAAATAATATAGGGTTTATTTTCATCAATAACAAGTTTTTGAGGGTTTTAATCCTAGGGTTTTGATTTTGAACCAAAACTTATTTTGACAAAATCGTGTTGATTCTGATAATCGAAGTAAATAAATACTAGATTAGAGATCATTGCATGATCTCCAACATCTCTATATCTTTGTTTTGATTGTATCCGGTCTGATTTGGGATCCATGTTGCTGGGTTTACCTTGGATGTTTTTTTGTGTTCTTGAGTTGTCCTTTGTTTCTTTTGCATTTAATCTGCTTTTGGTAAAGGTTTTTGTTTTTTATTAAGTTTGATTCGTTTTAAGTTTTAGTTTTGATTTTAGTTTAGTTTTTAGATCAAATCAATGCATTTGGTTCAGTTTATGATCGGATTAAAAATTTGAAGTCAATCCAATGGAGTCAAAGGTTAAGACATAGTTTGGTTGTCAATGAAGTTGATAAAAATTTATTTGGTTTAATGACTTTTTTGACAAATACCTCATGAATCAAAAATGTTTTTCTTTTTAAAGATTTCTTCTAAAAAATTATAAAATTGATGATTCGTTAAATGTTTTTTTTTCCTTATGATTCTAATATCTTCATATAAAAATATGTAATTTAATTTTTAAAAAATCATCAAATTAATAATTTTATAAAAAAATATTTTTAAATATCGTTCTAAAATAAAAACTCGAATCTCAGTATCAAACTGACCCACAATTATTTCAGATGTGGGGCACCGTTTACCACCAGGCACCAACTAAGACTTTGTCTTTGCTTAATTTGCTCCTAACTTTTATGTCATTTTCAGTTTGAAGGATTTTGTATGCATTTCCTCGAGAAGTGTGTGCTTCACATTGCTGATTATTTAGAGGAATCCAATGATCATTTTCAATGACATTGCTCCTAACTTATTTATGCTGTTTATTTTTTTTAAATAAAATATTTTAGTTACTGTTTTTAATATATATTTATTTTATTAAAATCATTTCGAGATAAATTTTGGTATTTAAAATAAAATAAAAAAATAAATATTTATAAATAAAATTATTTTAACTCTTACAAAACTAAAATTTAATATTCAATTATACTCAAAGCCCTTTCTGAAAATAGACGTTAATTTTGATAAAAATAAGTAAAAATAGTTGCCCAGAAAGAGCGAAGGAAGAAAATACTTGTTATATATTTATAAATACTAAGGCTGATATTGTTGACAATCTGACCTGTAATTCAAAGCAGTCAATTGAGTGCTGAACTGGTGAATCCACACTATTTTTATAGGAAGACATCCTAAGCTCGTGCTGCTTTGCGGGTTATTTTTTTATTATTATTATAAAACATTTTAAAAAAATTAAAATTAAACAGAGTTGGGTTTATATGTAATAAAATATTTATTTGTAATCCACACTATTTTTTTATTTAAACATTTATTTAAACATTTTAAAGATATGTCAGCACCTAATTTTAACTTTTTTTTATTATATGAAACCATTTAACATAAAAACAAACTGTTTTAGTGGTTAAAATTGTCATCAATGGAAACTCTCTCTAATACGGCGACCCCCTCTGTTCTCCATAAAAAAAAAAATTGAAAAAAAATTTGATATCAAAATTAAATTTTTTAAAATTAGAGAGACCAGTTACCTATTAGCCGAAAAAGATGAGGGACGAAAATGAACTTTTTAAGCAAATCTCAAATCCACCATTTATATTACCTGTTTTTTTCAATTCAATCATTTATCTTTTAATTTAACTTTTCTTTCAAAAAAAACCAACTGGGTGTAAATTTAGGCTAAAAATTGCTCAATTGTTAAAAAAACAAATTAATTTTTTTTAAAAAATAATCATTCGAAGTGATTTGTGAGTGAATACAAAATAAAATTGCTATAGTGAAATGACTACACAACTTAGTGTTTTTGTTCATTAGACCATACCATAGGGTTAGAATTGCTTGTTAGATTTTTTTATTTTTTGGATAGTAAAAATATTTTCCTTGTAAGTATTTTTTAATAATGATTTTAAGGATGTATACTACATGTATACAATCAAAATTAAATTTTCTTAATAAAATTTTTAAATAATAAATTTAAAATTTAAAATCATAAAGTAAAAAAAAAAAAGAGTGAATATCCCTCCATAACAACCCAACTAATATCTAAGGGGTAATTAAAATGTCGATCAGAAAGGTAAATCATATTAAAAATACACATGAAGTAAATTAAAATGATAAGTACACTTTTAGCTAAGTTTTGTTTTTCTAATATATATTTCTAAATGAGGATAATAACATCATTGTTACTTCACAAATCCTTTAAGGTGTTGTTGCTGGTAATTTCTTAGGAGTAGTGCAACACGTGGTTAATACAAATTATATTTTTAAAAAATTTAATTTTTTTATTAAAAAATATTTTTTTGTATGTTTTGAATCGTTTTGATGCGCTGATCTAAAAAATAATTTTTTAAAAAATAAAAAAATATTATTTTAATATATTTCAGCACGAAAATATTTTGAAAAGGAACTAGAACTACACTTTTGAAGAAGCTATTTATCTAGTTAGGGTCAGGGCTAAAATTAAGGGGAGGGGAAATTTTATTTGACTTGTATTATAGTAATTAGTGGTATTTTATAAGTTTATTAGTTATTGTTTATTTAAAAAAAATATAAAGAAAAGAAAGAATATAAATCAATGACAAAAAAAAACCGGATATATAAACCTAAAATTTCTCTATTACAGTTATATATATATATTTTTTAAAATAATAATTAATACGGTACTCAGATCACTGTAAAATTACCAGGAGAGGAGACAAGTGGAGTAGAGGCCATGTGATTGCCGTGCACAATAGCTCCAAGTTACTAAAGACATGGGTTACTGCTGCAGTTCCACAAAGTGAAGCTTGTAGGCGTACGCCTTGGTTTATCCTTTTTGTGGAATAGCCTACACAAATAGTATATTATTATTTGATCCTGTAATTTTAATAAAATAATTAATTAGTCCCTTTACTTTACAAAAATCATATTCAATCTTTAAATTGCATATTTGTTTACTTTCAAGACAATTGAACTTTTTCCCCCTTAACATGTCCTTAATGTGTAATAAAATCTGCAATCTCACCTGCTATAGACAATATAGAAAAGCATTTAAAAAGGGTAATTTGTATATTCTAGAAAGAATCAATAGTCACCTTTAGTTAAGGGACTAATTTATGACTTTCAAAATGAAAAAGGACTAATCTAAAGAATATTAAGAGTATAGAGACTGAATTATAATTTTTCTCTTTTCCATTTTTAGACGAGGCAACCCTTTTTCTTGCGTTTGAATACTTAAGGTGAGAGCGAGAACCACCCTTGATTGTCTTCTACGTTTCAAAAACATTGCAAAATGGTACTATCTTGACTTTCATGGTCCTTGATTGTACAAGCCAAAAAAATAACGAGTTTTTCTCCCCTTTTTTTTTTTTATCACATCATAGTTGAATGGTTGCTCATATAAAGAAAAATATTCCAATCTCTTATTTAGAATCTGTTTAATCTATATAGAAATGTTAAATTAAGTTGGCTAGTTTATTTTCTATTTTTAGCATTCCATTTCCTCTAATAAGATTTTGACACTAGCATTGCATACAATATATCAATTATCAACACCAAAGTTATAGGCTTATTTAAAAATTTTAAAGTTGATTTTGTAACTCAAAAAGACTAGTGCCTGTGTGTTGATTAACATCTCTGCAAATCTTTTCGCCTTACCCCCTATCATGAATCTAATGGTAGTTTGATGCCTCACCAGACCCATATGCATTTTATCTTAGCGTATAGCTAAATAAAAAGATGTTGGGTTTAACACCTTGTCAGACCCACATGTACTTGATTTAAGCCTATGCCTTAATATACTGGTCTTTTCCACCTGTATGTGATTCTTCATGACTTTCTTTACCTTAAAAAAACTTTTTTCTAGTAGAGCATACAAATCTTTCCATGAAGAACATTCCCTCACTCCACTTATCAAAGCCTTTAAAGCTACTAGCTCAATCAATTCCTCCACCTAGAGCATTTCTTCGTTGAACCTCTTTAAATATACCTTGATGGATTTCCCTCCTGATTGAGTAATGCTAAAAAGTTCTTTAGAGCTCCTCATGACGGGTATACTGGTGCTAAATCATGACATAAGTTTAGCACATAGTCATTAAAATCCATGATAGAGCCCATCCTTAGGTTGTTATACCAGGCTTGCACTGACTCTTTGAAGGTCGTAGGGAAGATCTAGCACATAACATCACTATCTTGGATGACCAACTTAAGGTTGTTATAAATGTTTTAGACATGTTCTTGTTGATCCATCCGACCATCATAGTTGTCTAAAGTCATCTTGGTGGAGATGTACTCCTTAAGGATAAAGGTGTACAAAACTCGCTTAGATAAAGATAATCCTTTTATCTCATGAGAATTGTAAACTTCATCTTGGATGTATTTACCAGCCATACTCTATCTTGACTTTTATGGAATTGGCTCCGGGAGCTGGATGATTCTAGCATGGAATAGAAAGATTGATAGTTAACTTTAGTCCCATGGTGGCTAGAAGGATCATGTATAAAGTTATTGTGCACTGAAAGAGCTTCATGTCTACTAGAACAATATCTACAGAGATTAAGAGATCATTGAGGAGGAAAGCTTTCCGAGTTATTTTACTCAACCTTCTCTAGATAATACAATTGACTCCTAGCAAAGGGGATTGCTTGTGGTTGAGAGGTTATGACCAAGGGAGCTACCTTATGTGCTACAACTTGCTGAGGAGACAAGGCCTGATGTTGCTCTTGGGATGCTAACATTACTTGGGTAAAGGCTTACTCCTAATTATTGAGTTGTTGAAACTCTGATGGAGCAGACATGCTAGCATTCGTATGGAGGTCTGTGACACGTTCCATCCTAGGAGTATCTTAATTGTTTGCCATTAATAGCAATTAGTGATGTCAAAAACTAGTTGATAACTTTTTGATTAGCTTCCCACAAACAACACCAATTGATAATGTTCTAAAATCCAATATGCTTAGGAATGAAGATTATTTTAGTGTTTGGATAGAGGATGATAACATATTCACGTCAATATTCCCTTCTCCAGAATTCAAAAAATTGATGATTTATGATAGAAGACTTGACACCTACAAAATAGTCATTTTTGGTGGCATTTAGAAACATTTTGATGATAAAGTCGATCACTTTTAATAAGAGATCACAATAAATGAGAGAATGAGCTATAAATTCTAATAATAAGAATGTTTGTTCTTAGTTATGTATGATGAATGCACTAAAAATAAACATATGAATGCTTAAAGAAGAGTAAAAAAAAAAAAACTCTTTACCTAGGTGGTTCATAAGTATGCATAGCCTCTAAATTTTATCATGTTGCTTGAATCGAAATGTTGGAATGTCATATCCTCCTGATACATTAATTAGGAATATAGATATCACTTACACACTATTAATAAGTGATACATATATCTCTTACACAATGTTAATGTTGGTGAAATAGGTCCTTAGAAGACTTTTATGTACTTAGGGATGTAGGGAGATTATCATTCTTAACCTTTAATATTTTATGTTAAAAGACATAAAAATAAACAAACAAATTATTGTGACCTAATATGGGACTTTAAAAGATTATTAACTTTTTATGTATTTGGTGATGTAATGATTCCAAGCCCAATGACGCTGAGTCTGGCATCTCTTCACACTCACGTGGATTTGAGCTCAACACATAGTTGAATAAAAAAATATTGGGTTTGACATCTTTCTAAACTCATATGTATTTGGGCTCAGCACGTAGCTGAACCTAAGGATGTTGGGTATAGTACCTTGCCAGACCCGTACGTAGTTGGGCTTAACTTTTAGCTTAACCCAAGGGTGTTAGGTTTGGCATCTCGTCAAATCTACGTGTACATGTGCTCAACATGATGAGTCTGGCACCTCGTGAGCCCCTCGTGTAATTGGGCTCAACACGTAAGAGTGTTGGGTTTGACATTTCGTTAAACCTATATGTACATTGGCTCAGGAAGTAGCTGAACCCAAGGATGTTGGGTCTAGCACCTCGCTAAACCCATATATACCTGAGCTTAGTGCGTAGCTGAACTTAAGGGTGTTGGGTTTGACATCTTGTAAAACTCACATATACTTGGGCTCAACACGTAGTTAAACTCAAGACCATTGGATTTGATATCTTATGAGACTCACATGCATTTGAGTTCAACACGTCGCTGAACCCAAGAATATTGCATCTGACATCTTGCTAGACCCACATGCATTTGGGTTTGACATGTAGCTAAACTTAAGGATGTTAAGTTTGACATCCCATTAGATCCACATGTAATTCGGCTCATCATGTAGCTGAACCCAAGGATGTTGGATCTAGCATCTTGCTAGACCCATATGTATTTGGGCCCAGCGCATAACTGAACCGAAAGGTGTTGGATCTGGTATTTCACTAGACCCACATGTACTTAGGCTCGACATGTAACTCAACCTAAAAATATTGAATATGCCATCTTACTAGACCCACATGTACTTGAGCTCAATGTGTATCTATACCAAAGGGTACTGGGCTTTGAAGCAAGTTAGACTCATGTCATTTAAATTTGACATTTTGCTAAGTTTAAATACGTTAGGTTATTATTCTACCTCTACACTTTTAATCATACGCTTTTAAGCAAAAAAAAATATTATTAACACACAAATTACTAATTCATTTTTTTTTACATATCAATGTTTTCTTTTCTCTGAAAATAAAAAAGAAAAAAGAACAAAAATAGTACTCCACAAATTAACCTACTCCTGTATCAAAAAAAAAAAAAAGAAAAAGAAAAGAAAAGAAAAGGGTGTCTAAAGTCTAACTGTTGATGATGATTATAAATTGTGTGCCCTGCCCTACCATGTATGATACCTTCTAGAAGATTAGTCACATGGTTGATGGTTGTTTGCGTCATTTCACTTCAATCTCTTTCATGGCTTTCCCTTCTATTAATTTAATTGGCTTGACCTAAACAAGTTAAAGAAACCTTACGTTCTTTCTATTCAAAGTTCAAACGCAGCAAATTACAAGACGACCCCACATTAATTATTTTCTTTACTACTTTAAAAACTTGGGCTTTGTCCTAGAGGAGGAAGTCTTCTAACCAAGGTCACAAAACTATCAAAACATTAATTGCTTCTTTTTTTTGTGTGACAAAGAAATGGAGAGAATGAAGAAATCTGTTGATGTTTCTTCTTTCTTGCTAGTGGAAGCTACAGGTGATTCTGAGGTTGATTCTGATCCCAACATGACCATCATAGATCTTGTTGATGATGATGATGATGGTGATGCAGAGTCATGTAGCTGTGATACATCATACCATTCTTGTGTTAATGGTGTCTACAGTGAGGTTGAAGAATATCATGTTAATTATAATGTGGTTGATGAAGAGCAGCATCAGCAGCAGCAGCAGCAGCAGCAGGAGGAGGAGGAGGAGGAGGAGGAGGAGCAGGAGAAGGGAGTTCATGTTTATCAATCACGGGTTGATCTTGGACATGCTGGGTTACAAGTGAAGCAAAAATCATGTGTTTCAGTGGATTCAGCCAACGAATCAATGAATGAGAAGGAGGAGAACAGGTTGTTTTGGGAGGCTTGCTTGGCTTCGTAACTGAGTCTGCAGGATTATTGTTATTTCTCTTTCTAACTCATGTTCCAAACCATCTTGACCTTCAATTTGTGTCAATGGTTTTACTGGGTTTCTTCTGTTTTTTTTCTTCTTTTTTTCGTGGTTTATGAATTTTCCCCGTTTTGAGAAAGAGAGGAGAGAGGTTAAACGCGGTATGTATATTTGTCTAACAATTGTACAGATGATATGCAACTATATATTTTTTTTTCTTGAAAGAAAATTCTTTTGGTCATCCTTGGTGATGTTGTGAGCTGTATAATCTTCCAAGCTTTCTCATAATAATGGATGATTAGGGGAGAGCTTTATTGTTTGATTTCTGATGATCAAAACATTTGATTGCCAGGCAAACCACATGAAACCATAAATTTGGAAGTGTGAAGGAGCGAAAGACAACGAACTCAAGTAATCAAGAAAGAAATCCTATGCATATCTAACACGAGAATTTTCAGAAACTCAAACTTCACACAATAAAGTACTCAGCTAGAGCTCCAAATTAGTTGCAAACTTCATCATAAATGAACATTTGTTAAGCAAAGTAAACACCCGTATATAACAGGTGAACGGCCCTACAGTGAACTCAGAATCAGGTTTTTGTTTCTGTTGGACAGAGGACAGAGGACAGGGAATTAGACATGGGGAACAGATTACATTGGAGCCTAAACTGCCGAGGTTAGATATACATTCCGATGAAACATATATGTAAAGTTTTCAGCGCTGTGTTGAAACTTACAGAGCCCGAAGCTGCATCTATTAGTTTAACATGCCTTAGTCAATTAATTTGTTTAATATGTCTATAATCAATCAATTTATTGTATATGATGATATTATTATATTTATATAAAAATATATTTATTATTAATAAAAATTTAATTTATTTTTAATATTCATATAATATTATATTAATGAATCTAATATTTGATTTATAAATCTAGAGTAAGATAAAGTTTAGGAAACAAAAATACTTTGTAAAAGAAATTATAAAGTTGTTATAATTATGAGATTTTTGTTGTATCAAAATATTATTCCTGAAATGTTTCTGGTCGATGCCCTCTTAAATATTGAACATCTATTACATCCGTTAAGACTGATATATATGTAGGTGCTTGTCATAAGATATGTACACTGAATAGACCTGCGTGAGAATTTCATATGGAGATATCACTTGTGTTAATGGAAAGGCTCACGTGACGGTTGTTTAAGTAATTCTTAGACTTAAGATTACTAAGTTATCTTATACATAAAATGTTATGTTTTGATCCTATTACATATTATCTTGATAAATGTATCAAATGGGCAAATATTGAATATAACATAAACTATATAATGATATTTGAGTGATCAAGAGAGGATTTATCACCCTAGATGAAATAGGATTAATAGTCCACATGTTCTCAAATTATATTGATTGTTAAATCCTTGCACAAGGTGGAATGAGATTTGAAAAGAGCTTCAAATCTTATTAAAAAGATCAATGATTATAATGTTATGAACAAATATGATTTGACATGACAGACACACTCTATGCTAAAATGCATAAATCAAAATATTATTGATGAAGTGATAATAATTACACTAAGAAACCAGTCACTAAAAGGTTAAGTCAAACCATAGAGGCTTTTTAATAGTTAGAGGGTCATAACAAGTTGTTAGACGATGCACTTGATTTTCAAATATAAATTAATTAATTATTGAATTAATAATAATTTTTTTAATTCTATTTGTTTAGGTTATAATTTATATGTAGGCTAACATATTAGGAACCTGATAGATCACACATATTAAGAACCATTATACATAAATTAAACTAAGATAATTAATAATGTGTGACTTGAATGAAAATAATTTTAGAAATTAAGCATTAAAACGTATTTAATTTAGGGGTTATAATTCTAGTTTTAGAATAATCAAGTAGGGACTTGATTAATTAAATTTGTAAAATTATTCTTAAATAATATATGGATATTATTTAAGGGACAAATATATATTTTCCATTTATAGGGGTTTTAAGATTTATTATGAATATAAAGTTCTGACTTTTATTTTTGAGGAGGTTGTTTATTAGACTAAAAAACTATGTAAGTCATAAAATAAAGAGCCAACACTCTTGGTATAGTAATTCCTTTTCTCCTAAATAGAGATTTAGAAGATTTATCATTAGTGATTAGTGTGGATTACCATTAGAGGTCAGAAAATTGAACGCCTTGTGATTTGCAATAATCTAACCTTTAAAAAATTATTCAAAACTAAAGAAGATCAGATATTCAGGTAATAAATCTCTAACTAACTCTAAATCTATCTAACGGGATATTAGGGACTTCCGAATATTACCTAAAATGTATCGTTTCCGGTGCGTGTATGGATTTCGGGAACCCAACAATGGTAGCAGAGCCTTCGTTAGAATAATTATGGTTGTTTGATTGCATGTTTTATTGTTATTGGTGTTATTAGGAATTAATTTTGTGTGCAAAAATTAAAAAAAATGATCGGTTACTATTCTCATCCGATCAGATCAGATCTAGCTGGAATTTGGATTTTATTCCTAGATTCTAGTGATTAAAAAAATAGTTTATGGTCGCTACGCCTTTACTAGCGGGGGCTCAGCCGTTGTTATGCTTAGCTTAGTGCATAGGCCAACACGCCGCTAGCTAGCGAGGCAGCTGTGTAACTTGATTGAAAATAATTTTAGAAATTAAACTGATTGTAAATAATTTAAAAATTATTAGTTAGAAATTAAATTATGATAATTAATCAAGTGTGACTTGATTGAAAATAATTTTAGAAATTAAACACTAGAATGTATTTAATTCAGAGATTATAATTCTAGTATTAGAATAATCAAGTTGGGATTTGATTGATTAAATTTATAAAATTATCCTTAATACTGTTGGATATTATTTAAGGGGCAAATATATATTTAATCATTTGTAGAGTTTTTAAAATTCACTATAAATATTGTTGGAGATCGAACAATTAAATAGTTTGTGATTTGCAGCAACCCAACCTTTATAAAATTATTCAAAATTAGAGAAAATTAGATCTTTAAATAATAAATCTTTAAACGACTCTAAATTTATTTAATAGAAATCCTAAAAACTCTTGAATATTACTTTAAATTTATCATTTTCGTCACATCCATTGATTTCAGAACCAATGTATTGATTTCAGAACCCAATAGAATCATCACTCTTAACACTCCATCACAACTGGACACTCCCTAGCCTAGTGCAAGCAAAGCATACAGAATTAATGCAGTATTAATTTACAGAAGCAACCATGATGGGAAAGAGCAAGTCAAAATCTGCAAAAAAGCATTTTCCGAAGCATGTTGAGGACACTTCGATCAAAAAAATTCAGTAGAGACCCAGATGACTGCTTTGTCAAAACGGACGACTCTAATTTGTCAATCATCAGCACATCGTCATTAGTGCCTTCTTCGCATCCTTTTGATTGACTTATAATGTCAATCTTTGTCCTACAGTTATCTCACTTACCCTTAGAAAAACTTGTAGCACCTGCGAAGTCTTTTGGTAGGCCGCAAGCTGGTTGCTCCACAATCATGCAGTGCAATTTTTATCCCCATCCAACTGCCTCAAGATGCATTCTTCTACCTCACTTAACGACTCAACGTCATTGTCATTATCTTCTTCTTCGCTGCCAGGGCTGTAATGGGCACGATCATCATAGTCTTACGGTCCCTATCTCAACTGACAGCTGACCCATCTCGAGTTGACTGTCAAATTCCTCATCAGTTTGCTAACCAGATGAATGAGATGACATGGGTGAATATCCTCCAGTCGCAGTCTCTTCATGCTCTCGCGCCGTTTTTGTGATTAAGGTTAAGTTGCACAGCATGCATCAATGCTGTGAATGGATCAGACATCTGAAAAGGGGAAAAATCTTCAATCAAATTTAGAAACACAGTAATAAACGAGATTAATACACTGAGTGTACCATCAGGCGAACGTGCAAGGCTACATTATATTTCTCGCTTTTAGCAGAAGTGCCTTCATTTCATTGTAAAGAAAAGCAACTTTCATATGCTAAGAAGTAATGGAAATATACCTGAGTCATGTTTGGAGCATAGTCCATTGCAATATTCCCAGCAGTCTTTTTATTGGAATCTTCTTCCTCAACTACATCAGCCATAAGACCATCAGCCCAATTGAGCAATGCAGCCTCAGGAGGCTTTAACTGCTTCACAAGCTCAACAGATTCTTCCTCGTGTTGCATTGCAGAACCTGTTCAGGAGAAAGCCCATCCAGCACCCCAGAAGGAAGCTCCCTAAACCAGGCTTTAATAAGGCCTGCTAAACAATGGACAGATGTATCATCAGGCACAATCCCCCTGTTCAGCTGGTCCCTTGCATGCTTCTCCTGGCTATTTTCTGGGTTTAAACGGAAAACAATTCATTCAATATTGAAGTTTGAGCACAATCCCTTCTGCCTGGAAAACCAACCAAAATCAACTGTAAGACAATTCATTCAATATTGAAGTTTGAGCATAAAAATCCCAACTGTTGGAACGTTAAGTGGTTTTGTAATCGATACCTTTAGATCTCCTTGTGAGTACAGTCTATCCTGCATCATCAAGAAAATTGTGGGAATACAATTTCCCTTCGAATCATAAGAGACACTAAATTAACACCCTGGCACTGCAAATTGTGATGCTTAAAGTTAACAAAAAAAAAAAAAAAACCACTAAATAATCCTAGAAAATAAGGAATTTATACAAATTCATAAGCAACAACACGAAACAAACTATTCGTGAAAATTCAACAGAAGAGAACACAAAAGCTATTACTTTTTTAAATTAAATATAATTATATAATCATATCAATTATTGTAAACCACATAATAAATTAAATAAATTCCAACTTGATAAAATATTATTAATTTTTTTTTCATGAATTAAGATGAAAATTCTCATGAATTTTGAACAGAATATTTAAAATAAATAAATGTGCAAATTTGCGCATGAATAATATCAACAGTCAATATAAACCACATGTTTAACTATATAATCTTTAAAAATTAAAATTAGTGAATATTCCAATTTTTTTTTATCATGATTAAAGGTAAAATGCTCTAAAAAATTATTATTAATCCTCCATTATACATAAATAAAACCGTGTACGAGGATTTTTCCACGGCGAGGAGCTTTACATAAACTACTCTTGTTAAAAAATAAATGAGTAATATTTTTGTAATTACGAAGAAATCAATTTTTATCATTCCTTACAAGTTGGCCGACGGGTTCAAAGAGAGGGCGACGGGTTCAAAGAGAGGGAAAAGGGTTAAAATTTTTCTCTTCACTTCTTCTCCTTCTTTTTAAATCTTGGCGAGAGATTGCGTAAGTAACAAAGGAAGTGAGGTTTTTATAGGGGAATTTGTACCAAACATTAATGGGTTAAGAAGAAAAATAGTGTGTTCTATGACTTTCACTCCTAGACTACATTGAATTCTTTTTTAATGGATTTCTCCAGAGGTTATAAATCTTCTCTTCAGTGAATACCTGCACAATGTCTCTTAGAAACCTCTAGGGGTGTTGACGGGGAACCCTTCAAAGATTAAGTCAGTACGAGGTATTTTTTATATGACAAAAAGACATTAATGAAGTTATTAATGAGTTTTTATGAAGATAGAGAAGAAGAAGGAGAAGAAAATGTAAAAGTTAGAGAAGAAGAAGAAGGATTGTGTTTATGTCTAAGAGTATAAGGTTTCAAACCTTTTTTTCTGTATACTCAAGCTTTCTTTTTCATTACTTGACTTGATTTGCTTCATACAACATAGGAGGGGTAGAGATGTAATCTCGTAATGGTAAAAAAATATTATTCTACTGCTTGTGCCATCACATCTAATTAATATAAGTATGCACTGCTTGTTCTTAATTAATGGGATGTGATGGGTATCATAATTACTAGCCCAGGCCTGGAGTATGGGAGGCTCATTATGGAGTTACCTTTTAGCTATATGTTGAATCTAAGAGGAGTTAGGTTTAGCTCATACGCTGAACCCAAGGGGAGTTGGGTTCAGCTTGTGACTGTACCCAAGAATGGTCTGGCATGGACGCACCATGGCTCAATATGGAGTTAGGCACGGATGCATCCCTGACCCAACATGGTGTTAGGCGCGGACGCGTCCTGACCCATCATGGGGTTAGGCGCGGGCGCGTCCTGGGTTAAACGTGGAGAAAACATAACCCCATTTTGGGTTATGACTTTCGTGTGATGACCTTTAAATGGGGGAGGTTTTTAGAAAGCCATAACCAATCAGTAGCCCTCTAAGTCTGCTCATTTTTTTAGAAAGATGGGGAGACTTAGGACCAAAGAAATTTTTGACTAACCTCAATTGAGTTGTAATCCTGATCAGGATGTCTTTTACACTCCCCCTATCAGGGCCTTACTGGCAGGGATGGTGTTCCCAGGGAGTACATTGTTGAGTCTTCAATGTGTGTTCTCAGTCGTTCCTTAAAGGACTTTTCTTTTAACTTCTCTTCCCCATCAGGGTGTGGAGGTTTTAGAGCTTCCCCCTTTTAAGGCCTTGGTGGAAACGATCTGGAGCTCCTTTGAAGTCCCCTATCTCCATGTTTCTGTCAAGATGAAAGCGTCCATGTATATGAGCAATCTTATTAGTGAAGCAGGCTGGGCTCAAATGGCCGAATTGACTAAGGAGAGTGGAGCTGTTCAGCAGACTCTTTCTGGATGAGCAGTTGAGATGAAGAAAGCTGAAGAGGAAAATACTCAAAGGATTCCTCTTAGGCAAGAAGCTAGGGAGGTATCCTTTGCTAACTTGGGAGTTGAAGCGGTCCAGGAGGAGATTCCCAGGCTGAAAAGTCCCTCTCTTGCTCATCAGAACTCAGGGTCTTCCCTAGTCGGGGCAGTAGTGGATACTCATGCGGGTTCTTATAAGGAGGTTTCTCAGTCTAGACCCTTAGAAGTTGGGGATGCTGATAGGGACTCTCCTAGTAAGTCGAGAGCTCTTGAGACTCCACCATCCTAGAGTAGTGAGTCTAAAGGGGTGTGTAACCCAATTTAGACTAGTATGAGGTATTATTATGGAAAGACTGGTTCCATCATCTATCTTAGAGGAGCATTGGGCACTCATTACTGTCCTGGAGAAGTGGGTCTTAGATGCCATAGGGGTGTGTAACCCCGTTTGGACTAGTAGGAGGTGTTGTAGTATGAGGACTGGTTCTAGTGCTTCTTGATGTTGTAGAGGCTGGTACCCATGCTATCAAGAAGAGATGCGGGTCCCATACTGTATAGAGGGTATGTAACCCGAGTTGGATAGACGGGGTGAGACTGATAAGGCCGCCCTAACACTCTTAAATGCTATAGAGACCAGTCCCATGCTGCCTAAGAGAGATGTGGGTCCCAAACTTCACACATGGGTATGTAGCCTATTTGGACAGACAAGATGGACCTAATAAGGTCGCTCAATTGCTCTTATTTCCAATTGAAAAGGCTAGAAAAAAAAGAGGGGGCGTTGAAAGCCGCCCTGAAGAGTGAAGTATTGATCCCCTACTACTGCCTTAGAGAAGTGGGTCCCAGATGTCACAGGGGTGTGTAACCCTGATTGGTGACAGTAGAGGTTGATGGTCACTTGGGACTTCACTACCGTCCTAGAGAAGTGGGCCCCAGATGTTACAGGGGTGTGTAACCCCGTTTGGATCAATATGAAGTATTCTTGAGAAATGAATGTAAATTAAGTAAGAACATAAATGATATAGATATGCATTCTTTAATAATGAATTCAACAATGATATAGCTTAAGGTGGTTTGAATGTCATATGTGAAGAAGGTTAGAGCCTTGTAGATCTTGTAGGTGATAGGTGTTAGCTCTGATCACCTGTGTCACCATGAAGGGACCATCCCACTTTGGAGCTAGCTTTCCTCAACTTTCTCTATAGGGCCTAAACAGACTTCAACTAGTTCTTCAACCACCTTTGTTCTAACCTTTGGTTTCTTACTGTAGGTTTCAGGGTGATCAACCAGTAGGGCCTTCTTGCTCTTTAGATAGGTGTTTGCACACTCTCTTGAGACTTCCTAGTTCCCCTTAACTGTATCTACCCCTTTAACAGTTGGGAACTTCATGGTAAAAAACTTGGGGCTGACCACTGCACTGATTTAGTGAAGCATTGGCCTCCTGATGATGGCGTTGTATAGGAGATGAGTGTTAATGAACATAAAGGTCTCTTGGATAGTCACATAATAAGGTGCAATCCCTATAGTAACAGTCCACTTTACTGCCCTCTTCACAGGCACTGTTGATCCTTTTATCCCGATAAGGGGTGTTAGCACTAGAGTCATTCTAGAGGCGTCTATGCCTATCTTGGTTATGACTCCTACTGATATTATGTTTATTAAGCTATCGTCATCCATTAGGATTCTATTGACCCTGTGACCCTTTATTATTGTGAAAATCACCAAGGCATCTTCATGTGGGTGTTTAATCCCTTGTCCATCAGTAGGGGTGAAGGTGATGGCTTTGTAATAAGAATTTTATTGGCCCATTGTAATTAGAACGTGGTCTCCCAGCCTCATCCTCTTATTGATATTTCCGCTTATACTGGTTGATGAGCCCCACAATATGATAAGGACCTCTAGGAATGTTAATCTCTATTGTCTCGCTTCACCTCTTTTTCCTTCTAGAGGTGGATCCTTTTATAGGAATTGTTTAAGGTATCCCTGTGTTAGAAGTCTCTCCACTTTTTTCTTGAGAGCATAATAGTCCTCAATGTCGTGTCCCTTCTTTTTATGGAACTGGCAGTACTTCTTAGAGAACTTGAGGCTGGGATTAGGCTTTAAGGAAGGAGGATACTTAAGCAGGTTCTGACCCTTCAAGGCCGTGTAGATCTCCGTATAGCTAGTGTTTACAGGAGTGTAAACCTTTTCAGGCCTACTAGGATGTTTCTTAGAGGGCTCTTTCTTTTTAACATCTTGTGGTTTGACAGGGGAACGGTTTCTATTGGGGGTTCAACTCTGACCCCTTTTCTATAAATCTGAAAGGAGCTTCTACGAGCAACCAGGTCTTCCTCCACTTTTATGTGGCTCTCAATCATCTACATGACCCTTAAGAGAGTTTTTTCCTGTAGCGGGTGGAGTTGTTTCCACAACTTTTCACTTCTGACCCCCTTGATCAAAGCCTCACAGGCTATGGGTTCTAACAGGTCTTCCACTTGAAGCATTTCTTTATTAAATCTCCTCAAATATGTTCAGGTGGACTCCTTCTCACCTTGGTTAACCCCAAATAGTTTTGTGGAGATTTTTTTCGTGGGAATGCTGGTGCTGAAACATGTTACTAGTTTAAAACGTAAGTCTTGAAAGCTCATGATAGACTTTGGCTTCAGGTTGTTGTACCATATCCTCACGTTCCCCTTGAAGGTAGTGGGTAATATCTTGCACATGATGTCATTGTCATGGCTGACCAACTCAAGGCTCCCCCTCACATTCTGGATGAGCTCTCAGGGGTTTGTAAGTCTATCATAGCTATCCAAGTTTATCTTTATGGATAGGTACTCCCTTGGAACCTTAGCTTCAAGGACTCTCTTGGACAGAGAGGAGCCTTCCATTTGATACTAGTTGACAGGATGGTGATGCAGTGAGCCCCCCTTCGCTCTTTCTCTAGGTCATTCTCGGTATGAATCAGACAAACTAGAGGAATCTAGCATAGACCAGCGGGAGTGATGACTTCTTTATCTCCTATAGTGGCTAGTATGGACTTTATGAGAATGTTCACTTCGCACTTGTACCATGAGATGATGTGAACATTCTCGAGTTGGACTCCGAAAACGATGTCTAGGGGTTCTTTCTAATTCTGCCTATATCCCTTTATATAGTTAAGGCATCTCCGGGCAATAGAGATCCTTTGTGGTTGAGGTGGTAAGATGTGTGCTGAGACATCGTAAGCTGGTTGAGGATGAGTAGGGATCTGCCCTCTCAATCTAATGACTTCTTCAGAGAGCAAACATATTTGCTCAGCCATCTTCTCAATCTAAGGTTGGGCAGAGGTACTGGCAGCAACATTGGCATTTGTGATATGCCCCAGTGTATATGGATCTGTCATGTTGGTGTAATGGATGGAATAGTAAGTCAAAGCTTAATTTCTTGCTAAAAAAATAAATAGCTTTTTGTATGGTTCCCACAGATGGTGCCAACTAATGAAGCTATAAAAATCACAGGGAATATTCTGGAAGGAATTATTCCTTAAGACTCTTGTAGATCATTCACCCTGTGTTCTACGACCTTCATTTCCAGACTGTATTGAATTATTCTTTAATGGATTTCTCCAGATGTTGTAAATCTTCTCTTTAGTGAATACTTGCACAAGGTTCCTTAGAGACCCCCTAGGAGTGTTGATGGGGGACCCTCCGAAGATCAAGTCAATACGAGGTGTTTTTTATGTGGCAAAAAGACATTAATGAAGGTATTAATGAGCTTTTATGAAGATAGAGAAGAAGAAGGAGAGGAAAATGTAAAAGTTAGAGAAAAAGAAGAAGGATTGTGTTTATGTCTAAGAGCATAAGGTTTCAAACCTTTTTTTATGTGTAATCAAGCTTTCTTTTTCATTACCTTACTTGACTTGCTTTATACAACATAGAAAGGGTAGAGATGTAATCTAGTAATGGTAAAATAATATTATTATACTGCTTGTGTCATCACATCTAATTAATATAATCATGGACTACTTGTTCGTAATTAATGGGATGTGATGGGTATCATAATTACCAGCCTAGGCTCGGAGTATGAGAGGCTCGGTGTGGAGTTACCTTTTAGCTATACGCTGAACCTGAGAGGAGTTAGGTTCAGATCATACGCTAAACCCAAGGGGAGTTGGGTTCAGCTTGTAACTGTACCCAAGAATGGTCTGGCGCGGACGCATCATGGCCCAAGGTGGAGTTGGGCGCAGACGCATCCCTGACCCAACATGGTGTTCGGCGCAGGCATGTCTTGGCCCATCGTTGGTTTGGGCGCGAACGTGCCCTGACCCAACATGGAGTTGGTCGCAGATGCGTCATGGCCTAATGTGGTGTTGGGCGCGGGCACGTCCTAACCCATCGTGGAGTTCGGCTCGGGCGCATCATGGCCCAACACAGTGTTGGGCGCGGACGCGTCATGGCCTAATGCGGGGTTGGGCGTGCACGTGTCCTGGCCCAACTTGGAGTTGGGTGTGGGGAAAACATAACCTCATTTTAGGTTATGACTTTCATGTAATGGCCTTTAAATGGGGGAGGTGTTTAGAAAACCATGACCCATCATAAAGTAATCCATCAATTTGAGTTCAAATTTTATAGGTAAGATGATTTTTATTATTTATTGCCTTGTTTTAGTGATTTGGTGATGAAAGTTTGAAAAAACCCAAAGGTGTTGCGATGTCGCGGTCACACAATTTAATTACCATAACTTAAATAAACAAGATACTATAGAGCAAATAAGGGGTTGATCCCATGATGAAGGTTTAGTTTAGATTTTTATACTATATGATATGCAATTGGTGGGAATTTTGAGGTTATCTAGGCTATAATAGAATAAAACAATCAAGCTAAATTAAATAAATCAGAAAACTATCAGGAGAACAAACCTTGGTTTCAAGTAGACCACCTAAGAAAATCAGAATCGATCATTGAAACAATACATCAATTTATATTTTGAATATTTATTTTTTCTCAACATTTGTTAGTTAACAGATCCGCCGTATAACTAACGCTAACCATCAAATAACCACAGTGTCTGCACTAGTAATTTAATTCAATGACAGCCTTAAGAACTAGATAAGTTGATTAATCTAGATAACATAATTGTTTGCAGTCCATGTTTGAATTGATCAAATGTTTTTCCTAAGATTAATAATCTAGATCCATCATAACTATTAATCTCAGTTGCTTCACAAGTTTATTTACCACAACTCTGGTTTTGATAGCAAACTTGGCAATAGATTGTTTATAATAATAACTTAGAGTCCACTCTAGCAATTAACATAAACAATTATAGGAAATAAGCATAGAAAAACAAATATATTCATCATATAAACTAAAAAGAAAAGGTGAAATAAATCTCATAGTTCTTGAAATTTGAAGGTTTCTGTGTCCTTACAACCAAGAAAAAGAGCTTATCCTTGCATGTCTATTGAACAGCTAATAAAAAAGAAAGAAAAATGCATGATTTCAGGTTTTTGGAGGAAAGGGTGCGTTTTTCTTCTCTTTTCTAGCTGACCCTCTTTCTTTTCTCTCTTTCTTTTTATTTCCTAGGAAACCCTAATCCTTTTTCTACAAAATAGTCCTTTCCTAAGAGACAATTTACATTTAAGTATTTCAATAACTATTTTTCTAAAAAAGAAGAAATAGCCTTGCATAAAATCTTCAAGCTTTAAATTTTGACTTAGAGGAGCTAAATTGCTGAAATAAGGATTTGGATGTCGGTTTGGATGCTTTGAGAAGTACTTTGGACTTGTTTCTTCACAAAACCTATTTGATGGCAGAATTCATGTGTCATCTTAGCAAAATCATATCTCTCTCATATGAGCTTCTTTTCTGCTGAAATTTGGTAGGCTAATAAATCTTCGAGTCAGGAATCCAATAAAATGAGTTTGCATCAAATGGACTTCTCTAGCTCAAGATATTCAAGTTGGAATGGATGAAGGTCATCACTAGCAGAATACAAGATTTGTCTTTGAAGGTTGTGATTTCCATGCTCTTCTTTTTATTTTTCTTGCCATATATGTATAAACAAGTATGGATGTTAGCTTTTTAATGTCACTAGAATCACTTCATTTTAACCTCTAGAACTCAAGCTCTGCACAAAACATCAATCGGAGGTCAAATCTGCCAATTATCTCCAATTTACTTCTTTTTGAATCTTTCATCCTAAAGTGCCTTCAAAACATAAAATAAATAATATCAAGACATTTTATATATAAAACTTCGGCAAAATACTATGTAAATGTGGGTGACCTATCGAATAATTTGGTTGCATCAGAAGGGTTTATGTAAATTTTATAAGAATGATTGTTTTAAATGAGCTGTTGATTTATCTATATGACAATGCTTAGAATAATAATAAATTGAAGGAAAAATTTGAATGAAAACAAAGGGTTTTTGGCTTGCATTGGGCTAACCATGTGAGGTAATTGGGGAAAGTGGAGATTTGTTTTAATTTCTTGATGTCGGGTGTTAATGAATTGATGTTAAGGCCTAGGAAATTATAATTGTGGTAGAGTTCGGTTTTGTGCATGATACATATGTATGGAAGTTATGGATTTTTCAATTTGAATGAGAAATTGTTGAGTTGAATTGTGTTTTGTATTATTAGGTATTGAAATTAGCGTGCTTCATAAATGAATTCTAGAAATTATGACTAATTATGAATTTTATTAGAATTGACAAAATAGTTAGTTTAAAAGCAATTTAGGAAATTTAGTAAATTGTTTGGATAAGTTATGTTGTTTTGATTATTTGTATGCTTGATGGTGATTGTGAAAGGGGTTAGATTAAATTGGTATGTGAAGTGAAAAATTAAAGTATACATATTTAGAAAAATTTACATTTCGAGTTTAATGACTTGTGTCGATTTGAAGTTGTAATCATTTATGAATTTTGACATAAAATGAAAATATATATGTTTTTACATTTTAGGAAATATGAAATCAAATGTTCAATGCAAATTTGAAGTAGGGAATAACTGTATTGTAAATTGTGAAAAATTATGATGTGTTGAGTTTTAGATTTGTATAGTGTAAATATGAAATGCTTGAGTATGGATAAAAATTTCTATCATAAATATAAATTCATGTGTTGAATATTGGTATATTAATAAGGATATCTCATGTTGAAATTAGAAGAGGCATCTAAAGCTAAACCTTTAATTGAGGAAGCTTGTATGACAGGAGTACTAGATAAGTGCCCAACACCTCACTAATTTGGTTTTAAAAAATACTTTGTTAGAATTTTATTCACTTGCAATACGTGCTTGAAAAGGATGAAAAAAAATTGATATTATAAAATCAGTTGTTTTTAATTAATTAATATATATATATATATATATATTAAAGTAAGTTGTTTCGATAGAAACTATTTAATTAATATATGTATTAAAGCCAACTGTTTAGATGAAGGCTAATTATTTATAAGTTAAATTCAGCTATTTGAATAGGGACTTTATTAAATTGATTGAATGATTAAATTAGCTGATTGGACTGGGACTTAATTAACAGTTTGATTTTTAAAGTCAATCATTTGGATAAAGACTAAATAAATTAAAGTAATATTAGAGTCACTATTTGGATGGGGACATGATTTATTGAATATTAAAGTTATTTGTTTGGATGAGGAATTGGTTCATTGATTAATAAAGTTAGTTGTTTGGACAATGACTTGCTTACATAAATATTTAAATCGATTATTTAGACGGGGATGAATGTAAAACGTTAGATGGGTGTAATGATTGATGTTACAATATGAGATTTTAGTATTAAGATTGATGAAATTTTTTTTTTATTAAGAACAACTTTAATAATGGATAGATATTATGGAAATATGTGTCACCTCCCTTTTTTCGGGGATATGTATATATGTGTTTTGTATTTATTGATTGTTATATGCATTGCAGGTAGCTGGACAATGTTGACTCCATCGCTAGTTGCTATATTTTTTGTTTAAGTATATATGATGCAACCATATTATTCGATAGTTTTACCCACATCTACCTAATGTTTTGTCCATGTTATATATGTAAAATACCTTGATATTCTTTATTTTATGTTTTGAAGGCACTTTTGGATGAAAGATATAAAAAGGAGTAAATTGGAGGTAATTGACAGATTTGACGTTTAGTCGATGTTTTGTGCAGAGCGTGAGTTCTAGAGATCAATATGAAGTGATTCCAGTGGAACTAAAACGCTAACATCCATACCTTTCTGAAAATGTAATGCAAGAAAAATAAAAAGAGAAAGATCATGGAAATCACATCCTGCAAAGTCAAATCTCGCATTCTGCAAGTGTTGACCTTTGGCCATTCAAAATTTAATATCTGGAGCTACAGAACTCCAATTGATACATACTCAATTTGTTTGGATTCCTAACTCAATGACCTATCAACTCTCCAATTTCAGCCAAAAAAGATGTCATATGAGGGAGATATGATTTTTCAAAGAGGACAACTAAATTCTGCCAGCAAACAGGTTTCGTGAAGAAACGAGTCCAAATTACATTTCGAAGCATCTAAACCGATATCCAAGTTTTTATATCAGCAATTTAGCTCCTCTAAGTCAAAGCTTGAAGATTTCATGCAAAGCTATTTCTTCTTTTTAGGGAAAATAGTTATTGAAGTACTTAAATGTAAACTGCCAACTTAAGGAAAGACTATTTTGTAAAATAGAGACTAGGGTTTCTTAGCATATAAAAAGAAAGAGAGAAGGGGCTAGCAGCCAACAGAAAAGAGGGAGAGGAGAAGGAGGCAGCAACCAGCAGAGAATAAACACAAATTCTCTCCTTTACAAACCCAAAAAAGTCATGCTCTCTTCAATCTTGAGAAGTAGTTGTTCAATAGTTATGCAAGGCTAAGCTCTTTTCTTGGTTGCAAGGATGCAAAAACCTTCGGATTTCAAGAACCGTGAGATTTATCCTTCCTTTTATTTTTAGTTTATGTTATGAATGAGTATGATTGTTTTCCTATGCATATTTCCTATGATTGTTGTTGATGATTGCTAGAGCGGACTCTAAGTTATTGTTGTGAACAATCTATTGCTAAG
>Ga0325411_1000602_pt1 | contig 37947 bp, 23 predicted proteins | sample PopdelMetagenome_13_FD_206181 | JGI IMG/M metagenome (GOLD analysis project Ga0325411, IMG submission 206181) | Populus deltoides microbial communities from Bellville, Georgia, United States - Xylem-PdIQD-R4 | ecosystem: Host-associated > Plants > Phyllosphere > Stem > Wood/Secondary xylem...
CTAATAAGTCATTTGATTTTATTTAAGATGAACAAAATAATTATTTTATTATTTCAATTCATATTGATAGTGATACGTGGCTTGGTGTATAGTGAATTAATCAAATTACTAATGTGCACTCTATAGTTTTGAAGTTTGAGAACTTCAAGACGTCTCATGATAATTCCAGTAATTTGTCCTGAATTAAAATTAATAATTCTAGTAATTTGCCCTGAACATTTAAAATTATTCGTTTTGGTTAATTTAATGTTTTAGTAAACCTGTTTTAGTCAGCACTGTCTTCTCTCTCTAATAATTTATTCTATAAATTTCTAAAGTGGGGTCCTATGACTGCGACTCGTTGCCACTGTAGGTAGTAATAGTGAAATCTATATTGATTTTTTTTTAATTTTTATATTTAAAGATTATAGTTTAAATCGTAGAAAAATTGTTGCATATGCTTTTATTAAAAAAAAAAAAAAAAACTAAAGAAGCTCCCTTATTTATTGTAACCGAGCTTTTTTTCTTGGAAGAATTTTATTGACTATTTTGTTTTATTAGCTTTTTCGGTTAAAAATAAAGCACTTACAATTTGTTTACTTAAGCTTTTTATAATAGGGTTCTCAGAATGTTGGGAAATTTATTTTTTTGATATTTAATTGATGTTTAATTTGATAAAATTTTATTTATAAAAGTAAATTAAATTTTTTAGGACTGATCAGGCTGCGTTTGGAAACACGGGCCAACCATCGTTTCCAACAAATTCAATTTTTTTTGTGAAAAACTAATTTTTTATATGTTTTGGATTGTTTTGATTCGCTGATTAAAAAATAATTTAAAAAAATAAAAATACATTACTTTAATACATATTAAAATAAAAAGTATTTTAAAAATCAATTATGACTAGAATTTTAAACATGTTTGTATGAACAAAAATACTGCCTCTTTTCCTTTAAAGAAATGTCTTTTTTTTTCCTTGGTCACATTAGCTAGTAAACAAAGTTGAAAAAGAAGGGTGGTTGTCACTTCGGTCCAATGAAAAAAAACAAAATTGTTGTTGCTTGTAATGCTTTCTTGCTTGCTTCTGCATGGCTGGGTTCTCTGTAAGGAACTGTTGACCCTTTACTTGAAAAAAACAAAATTGAGATCTTTTTTTTTTCCCAGCAGATCTTCCTTCTTCTTTTTTCTTCAATTGACCCTTTATTTGTTGTTTTTTTCCTCCTTTTTTTTCATTTTTCTGAAATTGTGGTTGGTTTTGCAATTGTAATTTTAAAAAAATAAGTTTTAATAAAATAATTTTAATTGTTACTAATTAGATTAAAATGTATGTTTAATAAAAAAAATATTATTGAAATTACTTATTAATAAAAAATGATTGAAAGATGTTTGGTTAAAATTATAATTTTTTAAATAATCTTGAATCGATAAGAGGTAGTTGGGTTATAGACACAAAAATAATTAAAATGTATAATCAAAATCAATCTACAACACTAACACCTATTGTAGTAATAAATAGCCTAAATGTCAAAGAATTATCTCAGCCCAATAGCTTAAGCTATTGGCTTGAACTAGTTCTTTGACATGGTATCAGAGATTTAATGATCAAGCGGTCACGAGTTCGAATCTCACCATCCTCATTTATTTGATAAAAATTAAGCACAAGATAATATGAGCATGTGCAAGTTTCAAGCCCAAATAGCTTTTATTTGAGGGAGTGTGTTAGAGAATAATATAAATCATATATTGGAACCTTACCTAATAGCTTAAGTTATTGGGTTGAGATGGTTCTTTCACACTAAACAACAATCAAATCAGAATGCTTATATGGTCAACTAGTCAGACTCTAGGTTTGTTCCCTAAAGATCACCGGTTCGAGTCCCACAAACCTCAAGGCCACTAGAGGCTTACATGGTCATTAACTTCAGGACCCGTGGGATTAGTCGAGGTATACGCAAGCTGACCCGAACACCCACATTAATAATAATAAAAAACAATCAAAACAGAGTGTATTTTAAATCAATTTGCATGTCAAAGGAAAATAAAAACTCTATAACAAAACACCAGCCCACAAACCCAAACACACATACCACAAGTGAATATGAAAAAAAATCGAAACTATGTAATAAACAACCAAACTTGAAATGATACATGGTAATTGAAATACATGGTAATTGAAAACAAAAAAAAATATTAAAAGAGCTAAGGAAAAGTTAGATCCATTGTCAACTTACCAGGATCTTGAAGTAGAAATGATGTATAAAAAAAATATTAAAAGCAAATTATATCAGCTAAAAAAGGATTTTGAATTTCCGATCCAAAAAAATTTCCCCGTTCAAAAAGGCAATTTGAGAATCATTATTCATAAAATTATAAGCAATTGCAATAACAAGAATATAAAAAACATTCATAAATAATATATATATTATTAAAATTCCGAATGAGTTTAAATCTGGTGTTTTTATCTTTTTTTCATTGTTATTTTTTTCATCAATTTATTTAATATTATAGTATTTTTTTATTTATATTATTTAAATTACCAATTGAACCAATAATTTCTTTCTAGAATTTTTTTACCCAACCATTTTTTCTTACATAAAAAAAAATTGCTCAACCCACAATAGAATGTAAGCAATAAATCTAGTAACACAAATTAAATCATGTAGAGAAATACTATATTAATGAATAATACTTTCCTCCCTTTGGCTGTTAAAAAACAATCATTGAGAGGTAATTTAGTTTCTTTATAGGTAAACATTGGTCATTGGAAAATTAATTAGGCGGAAACTTGACTTTTGACTTTTATTATTAACAATGCAATGACTAAATTAGTTTTATAAGCAAAAAAACATTAACTTGTGTCCATGGGTTTTTTAGACATTTTGATTAAGCAGAATTAAATTACTCAATGCCACAGGAATCAATAAAAATAAAGCTTCCAGGAGTTTTGCCATTTCATTTTAATTTTTTGTTATAATCAAGTTGAATTATGGATAATTTGATCTAAAGAAAAGTAGTTAGTCAAAGTATGAGAGTTACCATTTATATTTTATATTCAATTTAATCTTTATTTTTTTATTGCTATTAATTCTTTTTTATCTTTTTTTGATTGGTTTTTTTCTTCAATTTTATCTCTAATAATTAGGTTTCATTTGATTTTTATATCAAATTTGATCCTTATTCTTTTGATTTTTTTTAATCCTTTCACTAATTAAATTTTGTTTCAATTTCATCTCTATCATTTGATTTTAATTTTTTTATGTTGAGTTTCCCCCTATTCTTTTTACTAATGTTTATTTTGTTTTGGATATTTTTTTATTGCATTTCTTTTCAAATTTCATCCCCCAACTTTTTTATTTAGCCACGGGTTTTGAAAATTAACACGGGTTAACTTTGATCTTTTTTAGGTTTTTTTTATAAAATTAATTTCTTTTTCAATTTTATCCTTTAATATTTGATTTTTATGAAATTGGTTTTCGTGCTTTTTTTCTCTCTTTCTTTCTTTTCTATAAGATTATCCAAATATTATGCCTATGATCGTAGGGTTAGCAAGTTAACTCGAGTTAACTTGGGTTTTTGTTGTTTCTTTTTAAAAATTTTTTTCTCTAATTTCATGCATTAATATTTTTTTTATTGATAATTTTGCTTCGTTGTTTTTTAGGTTTGCCTTTTGCGCGGTAATTCCTGGCCTCATAATCACGATCATGAGTTTTGAAAGTTAACATGAGTTGACTTTGGTTTTTTTTAATGTCATTTTAAAAAAAATCAATTTCATCCTTTAACATTTATTTTCTTGGGAATTGATCTTTGTGATTTTTTTTCACCGTTTTTTTCTATTGAGTTATCCCAATCATGTGCTCATGGTTGCAGGATCAGCGGATTAACACTGGTTGAACCAATATTTTTTAGTTTCATTATTCAACATTAATTTTTTTATAATTAAGCTTTATAGTTTGATTCAGTTCATTTTTATTTGTGACTTTTTTTTAAAAAAATTTAATGGTATAGATAATCGTTGAATTAAATAAGAATTATATTATAAGAAACATTGTTATTAAACACAATTTACTATATGAACCGTGTAGCGAGATCAAATATTTTAATATTTTTTAAATTTCATCCTACAATATTTAGTATTTTTTTTAATTAGTCTTTGTGTTTTTTTAATTAATCGTTTAATTAAATAAGAATTTTTTTTTTAATGTGAATTATAAAGTTTTTACCATCCATATTCTCATCATTGAAATTCTTGGCCCCGTTCTTCCTGAGTACCCTTTATGTTTCTGTATGATAATCAGGCATCTGACAGTTAGCATGGCAATGAATTAACATGTATCCTTTATTCTTTCTCCTAACCTTCAGTCTGACAGCTTTAAAGAAGCCATCAACATCATGAACATTAATAATTACTTTCCCATCTTGACTTCTCGCTTGCCTGTTTTATCATTTTCCTTCCATGAACTGTGTTTCTTGTTTACATTTTACATATTAATGCTCTTTTGACAGACGTGGAGATGGAGCTGCCATATTCACTACATCTGCTGCTGAAAGGAATCCAATTAACGGAAATAGATGCTGGGCAGGTAAATAAAAAAACCACTTGTATCATTGGAGAATATTTAGAGCTACAAACTGATAACTTATTTGTTATTTGGCTTCAATTACCCTTTTTTTTGGAAAGATTTGATAACTCATGCTAGATTAGAGGAACAATGGAGAATTACTTATAGGGTGATTTAGCATTGATGTTTTCTTGAAGATTCTCAGCATTAATCTTGTCATATTAGAGGGTTCACAAAATTTATCTCGTGGAGTGTTTATTTCTGCATGAAATAGGCACTTGGTGAAATGCAAGCATGTTTAACATGATTCGCTTCTATCCAGCTTGGCATCAATGTTCCTATGCCAGTTCCTCCGCCCTTTTTCTCATTTACTGGGAGGGTTTAACAGGTGGTAGTGGAGTTTCTCCGGCGATGCCTACTTCACAGAAACTACAATGGTTGTACTGATTATCCAGTTTGGAACTTAAATGAAATAATCCAAGGTCGTCTTCTTCCTTTTCTTTTCCCTCCCTCCTTTCTGGCATGTACAAGCTTATGTTTCTCCCCGCTGCTCTAGTTTGGGAACCAATCCTTCATCAGTAAAATACCAAGTCTGAAAACAGCTGCTTGCCTGACATTCCTGGAGGCTTAGTTTAGTTGGTATGATCGTTAAGGGAGGACCACATTCTTAAGGTTTTATAATGTTCTTACGAGGATCTTCCTTCGGAGCAAAGTAGGGAGTCCAACTCCTCTACTATACTAGGGAGAAACTAAATCATGTTCCGATAAAAAAATAATCATAATAGAACTTGTTTTTTAAAGCAAATTTTGCTTTAAAATATACAAAAATAATAATTTTTTTAATAATAGCATATCAAAATGATAAAAAAATATCAAAATAAATTAATTCGAAACTAAAAAAACCTTTAAAAAAATTTAAAAACATGATTAAATCACAATATTAAATAGAGTGTTAAATAAAGTCAAAAAAGAATAAAAGCTCTAGATTCAATTATTCTTAATTGATTATAAGTAGGAGGATAAACTTACTACAAATATATACATTAATAAATGTGAGGGAGTAGAGGGATTGCAAGGGTTTTGAAAAGGAGTGTGATGTGCCACGAATGATTCGAAAATCGGCAACAATGAATCTGACGAAAATGGATGAAGGATGGGTCTGGTTGTGTTGTCTTTCTTTTGGTGTTTAGACTGGATTATAGTGATTTTAAGGTAAATAAGATGGGAGATAGACTAGAATGATACTTTGATAAGTTGATTTGGACGCCACAAAGATCAATCTAGGATTTCGACGCCACACTCTTTGTGATAGAAGAGTGATAAGTCAGGTAGAGTTCTTCACAAAATCAATTTGGAAGAACAACTCATAATTCTGTGAATTAAGTTTCAAATATTGGCCAAAAGTCATTTATTACATATTCTGATACTATATTTATAACTAGAACATCCCTCCAAAGTTAGGAAAAATTCAACATGGCAGAAGTCAAACCCAAAAAAATAAACTTTGACAAACTAACCTAGACAAATTAACTAGCACACGTTTTTTGACCTTCCTAATATAAACACACCAAATTTAAAACAACCATATCTTCTTACACAAAAGTCCAATGCAATCATGGTTGGACAATCTAGAAAGAACATGTTCTGAACTTGAAATCCACCTAGATTAGTCTTGTTTTCACATGCAATAGATGACTTCAAATTCAGGTTCAAATTCATTTGCTGTTCTGACCATAAACAACATCAATTCCTTCACTTATTTGCATATCAACCCAAATTCAAGTAGCCCAGCATCAAAAGAACCATTAAGGGCTTTTCCCATCTCCAAGTTCCAATTGTAGGCAAATAAACATCCTTGAACCAATTTCAAACTGATTGCTAATTTGTAACTCCGACGCAGCTTCAATCATTCCAATTTGACTCGTCAAGGTCCTTTGTAGTTGTTTCGCTCTCGCTCTTGTAATTAAACCATCTAGATCCTCTTGCATATTAGTTTTAGCTTTACAAGAGGGATTATAATTCCTATAATGCACATCAGAGTATACATTAGAATTTACATTTCCAATCATTTGTGAGTCATCCACACATTAAAGGTTTTGGGGTGTTCGGGAGTATAATATTATTTCTTTTTAAAATATATTTTATTAAAAATATATTAAAATAATATTTTTTAATTTTTAAAATAATATTTAATACCATCACATTAAAATAATCTAAAAATATCAAAAAATTAATTTAAAAAAAATTAATTTTTTAAAATACACTTTCAAGTACAAAAACAAATAGGGACTAAAACATTCATAGCAGCTAAAGGTAGCTTTTTTTTTTTTTTTCTAATGCATAAATAATTGTATAATCAGTATGCTCCTTACCAATGCCTTGTAGGCACTTGTTAGCATTACACTAAACGCAAAAGATAACAGAAAACTTTTTTTAGCAGTAGTTGATGTTTATGATGGATCATGGACCGATAATTCAATGAAGTGAGGGGTTATTTTTCACATGGCACCATGGGATGCAACATATGAATGCAGCAGCTATACTAGTATATATCCTTCAATTTTAGAAGTAGAACTAGCAAATCGAGTGAGTTCATGCGTTGTAGGCACAACTTGAGGAGCAGATGTAACCGTACGAAGTCAAAGCTATTTAGCATAGCAGAACCGGCAATCCCGCCTCCAAGAAAAACAGTCCTGCAGAAGCAGCTGTAAATTTGTTATGAATCCTCAAGCCGTTTTGCATAGAAATGGTGGATATGACAGTCCTCTGTGAAAGATATTTAGCTTGCCGGAATAAGGCAGTCCCATCTCTGAGGAAAACAGCCCTGCAGAAGCCATTGTGAATTTGTGACGGACCTTCATGACTGAGAACAACACGCACATCTCCAGAATCTTCTTCAGATTTGCACATTAAGCAGAGTTCCAATAAGGAGTTGACTAAAAATGGGTAACAAGAATGTTGAAGAGTAGGGAATCAGCCAAAGCTGTGACTTCCTCCTATGCCAACTATCTGCCTTTTCATAGTAAATCCTGAATCAACCAACTTTTGTAGACTTGACAATTGAACTTTGTTTCTAAATGCTATGTCTACCAATAGTCCTTACAAGAACAGGAACCATCCTTGAAATGGTGAAAACGAGTAGCATCTCTCACAATTATTTCTCTGTCCACAAGCTCGGAGATAAATTTGATGGCATTGTGACAGTCATTACAGACTCGAAGGTTCTTCATGATCCGCAATGTAGTGTTTTCTGGAGTACTTATTATCCCAAATGCGATGGCAAGTTTCTCGCTGTGATATCTAAGAATCTGATCTTTCACCTCTACTTCAAGGTCATGCAATACAGATTCAGTGTCTGGAGCAAAACCCATCTTTTTTATCTCCTTCCAGATCTTGTCCATCATCTTATAGATTTCGTCCTTCTGTGGGTGAAGACCATCCTCCGCTCCAAATACATGGGTTTTGTTCTGGATCTGAACCCAACTAAGTCCTTGCTCCTTTTTAACTCCTCTAGCCTTCATCAATTTTCTAATTTTTGCAGCATCATCCCATTTCCCACAAGATGAATACACATTAGCAAGGGCAGAGTATGCCCCACTATTGTTTGGCTCAATAAGTAGCAGTCTCTCTGCCGCAACTTTTGCCAGATCAACATTTTTATAAACCTTACAAGAAGATAAAAGTGAACCCCAAGCTATAACATCTGGTTCCGTAGGCATATTTTCTACAAATTTGTATGCTTCTTGCAGCAATCCAGCACGCCCAAATAGGTCAACCATGCATGCATAGTGGCTCAGGGTGGGATCAATTTTGTGTACATTTTTCATCAAATCAAAATAGCTTCGGCCCTGCTCCACCAATCCTCCATGTGTACAGGCAGACAGCACCCCAACATAAGTTATATGGTCAGGCTTGATACCAAGTGCCAACATCTGTTCAAATAGTTCTATGGCTTCTTCTCCAAGACCATGTTGAGCTAAAGCCATAATCATAGAAGTCCAAGAGACAGTATCTCTGTTCTGACGTAGAAGATTGAATACTTTCCGTGCACCATTTATGCTTCCAGCTTTTGCATACATCGTAGTCAGAGCATTGCCCACAGAAGGTGATAATGCCTCCCCTGATCTTATTGCACTTGCATGAATTTGTTTTCCATGATTCAAAGATGTCACACTTGAACTGGCACTCAACATAGCTGCTAGAGTAAAACTGTTTGGCCGAGGCCCTTCACTAACCATTGTTTTGAATACCTCTATAGCATCATTATTTAAGCCATTCTGTACATAACCTACAATCATGGCAGTCCAAGCAACCACATCGGGGTCTTTCAATGAGTTAAATATTTGTCTGGCTGGGGTTATATCACCAAGCTTGACATATCCATCCAATAAGGCCGTAAAAGCTATCACATCAAGATCTGAAATCCCACTCTGCTCTATGATTCTTCGAGCAATTTCAACTCCTCCAGACTTTGCATACATTGAGATCAAAGCATTTCCCACAGCACCTGAAGCGTCGAACATTGTCCGAACAATATAACCATGAATTTGTTTACCAAAACTCAACTTCTCAAGATTGGCACAAGCCGATAAAGCACTTGCTAGGGAAAACCTATCAGGCTTCAGAGACGTATCTTTTAACATACTAGAGAAGAACTGTAATGCTTCATTATCAAAACCATGCTGATTGCATCCTGCAATCATTGAATTCCATGAAACAATATCGCGTTCACTCAATAGCTCAAACTGAGCAAGAGCGAGGTCAACCCTACCACAATTCATATGCAAGGAAATCATAGCATTCCAGCTTGATGTGTTCCTCAACTTCATCCTATCAAAAACAACCTTTGCCATCTTCAAATCCCCTGTCTTTGCATACATATTTAAAAGCGAATTTGCAACAGGAACACACGCATGAAGTCCTAATTTAACAACAAAAGAATGAACCTTCTTCCCTATACCTCGAGACCCGGTGGCAGCACATGAAGCAAGGACATTAGTAAGTGTGAACTGGGTCGGCAAAACTTTATCCTTCACCATATCTACAAAGATCTTTATCGCATCTTCAAAACGACCCATTTGATTATAACCCACGATTATCGTAGTCCACGAAACAGAATCACGAACAGGTATTAAATCAAACACCTGATGGGCTTTCTCTAATTTTCCCTGCTTCGCATACCCAGAAAGAATTGTATTCCATGAGAAAGTGGTCTTCACAGGCATTTCATTGAATAAATCGTGGGCATCTAAAAGAAACCCGGTTTTTGCATACAAGTTCATGAGGTTGTTCATTAAATAGACACTGAAGGTAAGGCCTAATTTAACCATCTGAGCATGGATTGATTTTCCTTTTAAAGGGTCTCTCGATTTAAGGCTAGTTTGAAGGAGATGGGCACAAGACTCAGAATGACAAGAGAAATACGGTGGGTTTGGGATCTCCATTGGAGGGTGGATTAAAACGGGTTAATGTTACGTAATGCTAATTTGTGGGAGCAGCATCAGATTGGTTATAGCAAACTAAGCCCCGTTTGATTGCTGTTGGAAGATTTTTTTTTTTTTTTTTTTGAGAAAGTGTTTTTTTTATAAGTGAATTTTTAAAAAATAAATTATTTTATGATATTTTGTAGTATAATAAAAATAAATTAAAAAATAATTTTTAGGTGTTTGGTTATGTTATAGAAAATAAGCTGGAAAATAACTTTTTAAAATTTTATTTTTTTTCAAGTTTATTAAAATAATGAGTGACAAATCTTACAAATTAAAAAGTTAGATGAAAATGAAATTGAAAAAAATTTAATTTCACAAATTATCTCAAATAAAATAAATAATAATCAAAATAATAAAAATCAAATCTAACAAATAAAAAAAATTAAAAGATGATGAAATTAAAATAATAATAATTACAATTTCATAAATTATTTTAAATAAAATAAATAACAATTAAAAGAATGAGAATCAAATTTGATAGATAAAAAATTTTAATTAAAAAAAATGATAAGAGAAAAGCAAATAACAATCATAAAAATAAGGATCAAAGTTAATATAAAAATTAAATTAAATCAAAATTTAAGGGATAAAATTGAAAAAAAAATTCAAACAAAATATATATTAATCAAAAGTTTGAAGATCAATTTTGATATAATCAACAAATAATACGATATTTCTAATTTTTTCACAACTTCTGGAAAGTGTTTTCTGCCCAAAATAAAAGGAAAATATTTTCCTAAAAATCAAGCCAAAATTTCTTTTGACTAGAAAATGTTTTCCGTTGACCAATTTTTCTATTGGCAAACATACACAGGAAAGTTTAAAAAGTGGTTTCTAGAAAACCACTTTCCAGGCAAACAAACAACCCCTAAGTTTTCATTTGCCTTTTCGGTCCAACTTATATTTTTTTAAAAAATATTTTAGCTTCAAATTATTATTATTTTTTCTGTTTTTAGATTATTCTTATATTAAAAATATTTTTTTAAATAAAAATAATATATTATTTTAATGTATTTTCAAATAAAAAATACTTTAAAATATAACATCTATTATACTCCCAAAAAGACTCTAACTAGATAGGGGCTTGCGATATATTTTAGGTTGACTTAATTTTTTTCAATATACAAAAAAAAGATACCAAAACAATGCAAATGTTCTTAAAAAAGTGGACCATTGATTCAATTGTGATTAATAAACTCAAGTACTTCAAATAATATGAATAACAAAAATACAATGACAATAAATAAATTTATAAAAAAAATTAACAACGTAAAAAATGCCAAAAAAACTCAATTCGAGTCCATCTAAGTTGGCATGTTAAATTTGTGACTTGAGCGTGATACCAGGGTAACTTTGTCAAAAGCAAGCTTAATAAAACTATGACACTCAATTATCAAACAATTCAATGTTGAAAGGTAGAATGAAAAAACAACAATGAAAAAATAGATTTAACCCGCTAACCTCGAGATTATGAACTCATAATTGAGATAACCTCATAGAAAGAAGATTGAAAAAAAAAACATGAAGACTAATTCTTATTAAATCAACATAAAATACAGGACAACATCTAGTTGTAGAAGCATTATTAAAAGAATTCAGCATTGTGCTTACAGAGCCTATATAATTACCACCTACTAGGAGTTTGGATTTTAAAAATCCATTAATTCTTGGGGAAAAGTGAGTTAACATAAAATCATACAAGAATTTTTATATGCATAAAAAGAAAAGTGAGAAGTTGGTGAAATAAATGATAAGAAATGGAATAATTAAGCATAACAATAGTGCATTTGCTTCTTTAATACTGCTAGTTAAGAAGAAGAATAACATTTGGAGATTTTGTATTAACTAATAAAAGTTAAACAATTTGACCATAAAAATATAAGTTTCTAATTTCACTGATAGATGAATCCTTGGATGAACTTCATAGTTTAAAGTTTTTTTTTTTTAAATTGAACCTAAGGTCTGGGCATTATTAGGCGGGGATCTTTGAAGAGGAAGTGAAAAAGACAACCTTTAAAACACGCTACGAACACTATGAGTTCAAAATAATACTTTTTGGATTAACTAATACACTAATGCATTGATGAATGCTATCTTAAAGCCTTTCCAGAGAAAACTTATCTTTGATGTTTTTTTTTTTTATAATATATTGGTGTATAGTTCTACATTAGAACTACAGCTTAATCATCTTAGTTTAATCCTGGAGAAACTAAAGGACAACCAACCCTTTTCAAAAAGATTAAAGTGTTCCATATTTGAGAAGGAAGTGGAATATTTAAGACATGTTATTTTTGAAGAAGAAGTGGTTATGCAAAACTCGTGATTTAGATCATGTGAGATTAATTTATAGAAAAGAAATTATAGATAATCACAAACAAAATTTTTTTATTAAAAAAAGTAATGTACAATGATAATATTGTAAAAGAAAGTGAGCAATCGAATGACATTGACTTTTCAAACCTATGACTAAAGTCAATAGATCAAAAGCACTATAAATGAAAAAAAATATGAAGCCCAATTTTTAACAATTCAAATGTTGAACGTTGAAACCGGAAAAAAAAATCAATTACACAAAAGGATCTAAAAAAATTGTAATTAAGAGAATAAGAGTGAAAATCAAAATAAAAAAATAAATTAGAGGGCAAACAAAAAATTTAAATTGAAGGGTTAAATTGAAAGCCAATAAACTTTAACAAAGGGGCCAAGAAAAAAAATAATAAAAAAAGAGAATAAGGACCAAAATAAAAATAAAAAAACATATGAGAAATTGTATTTGAATAACTAAATTGAAAACAAACAAAATCTTATAAAAGGAATGAGAATGAAAATCAAAAGAATCAAAAGAATGATAATTGAAATTGAAAAACAAAAAACAAAGAAGACAAATCGTGCATTTTTTCTTGTAGGAGAGAAAAAAAGGAAAAAAAAATAACTACCAACAACAATTTGACCATCATACATCGTCATGCGCCACACTAGAAGGAAGAGGATATAATGACACTTCCAATAACATGGTGGAATGTCAGGTTAGACTATTGGATGGCGTCGCATGCGCCCCCCAAATGGTGCAAATGTAAACCATTCGCTAAGGTGTAATGAAAACGCACTAACAACTTTTTTAAATAAAAAACTAAAAATTCAATAGAAAAATACTAAAACACCTCTCATGACCTTGAGAATTAAAAAAAAACCATGTTAAATGACAAAAACACTCCAAACATATACATTATTTTTTGTATTTTCTAAGGTTAAATACAAATTTTTAATGTCTACTAAAAAGGAGAAAAAAAAATCTTGATCAAGAACTTTATATTTTTTTTTATCTATGGGTAAATAAATATTTTTATCATTTTAAAATTTGTGAAAAGATGAAAAACATTGGATAAACAATTCTAAATTTTATTAATTTTGAGAGCAAAAATATATTTTTATTATATAAAAAATTAAAAAAATATTAACATACCCCAATAATTTTTTAACCAATAAATCTCCCTCGACGCTTCCATTTTTTCCATCCAGAAACAACATGGTAATTTAACAAACAATGTCCAATACTGGAATGAAAGACTTTGTTGATGATTTTGGAGATGCCATTTGATTGAATGATTCCAAACAAAAAAAAAACAACCATTCAATAAAAAAATCTCCAGATTTCCCTAACAGCCATACAATTCAAATCATGCAGTACACACATTTTCAAAACATTGGAGGATATCTTGCCTAAAATAAAGAAAATGCCCAGTCCCCGCCACCCCCGGGACCCACCACCAGCAGCACCTTCCGAACTTGATAAATTTTATCCGTGCGAACCGTACCGTTTTACAGTTGCTAGCTGGCTTAGCTCCCTCTCACCGCTTCATTCTCTCCGACAATGACTCTTCTTTCATTATTTTAATCAAAAAATAAAAAAACCCGAACCGAATTCTCTCTCTTCCTTGGTGGGTACCACCAAAGTAAAGGGAAAAAAGTCAAAAGAGAGAAAAAATAGAAAAGAAGCAAAAACAAAAATCACCCCCCTCTCCTCCTTTCTCCCTTCTCCCTTCTCCTTTCTCTTCTTCTCTCTTACACTTTCCTTTTCCTCTTTCTTTCTCCGGCCGGTAGACCCACCAGCACAAACATTCTCCGCCACCACCTTCCCTTTTTCTCTCTTCGTTGCGCCCCCGATTCACCAACGCCGGCCTCCTCTCTCCCCTTTTCCTTTCTCTCTTCCAGCAGCGGCCACAGCTCACAATCACTACCGACCTTGCTTCTTGAAGCCGGCATCAGCAGCGTTGTCACCATTCATGCATCTCACCAGGGTTCCTCCTCGTCCGATCTCTGTCTCACCTCGGTTTTCTCTCGTCAACGGCAACCTCCACAACGCCTGAAAACAGCAGCCACCTCGGGCTGCCGTAAGAACAGATAATAACAACAACCAACCGCCACGAGTAGCAGCTATGGAAGCCGTCCAAGCCGCCTAATCTTCATCCTCTTCGATCTCCCTCTAGGTAGCGGTGGGTTGCACCGCTGACAGAATCAAGAAGAATACAACGCCCCTCTCCAGCTTCATCCAACACACGCCTCGAAGCAGCGTCGCCTCGTTGGACCAGACGTACCAGGCGTCGACGCGTGACTGGCACGCGCCGTCACCACTGTAGAGGCAGAATCTTCAACAGGTATCTCCTCTTCGTCCTCGTCCTCGTCCTCCTCGTCCTCCACCTCCTCCTCAGTTTCTGTATTTTTTTTAAAGAAAAGAAAAAATAATGAAATGGAAAGTGGCAGATTTGTCGCGGATTGGTTTTTGATGCGATGTGAGGGGTCGGAGACCCCGTTGTGATGTTGATGGGCCCCTGAAAAAGAGGCTGAGAGGAAGGAAAATAAGGAATTGTGGATTAGGGCCCCTTAAAAAGGGTACTGATTTAGTTTTGTTATGTTGTTGTGTTGATTGATGATGTGTCCAGTTCCCTGAGACGTTCCTTTGACTGTCTCGGTCTGTTTATCAACCCAAAATGTGCATTTTGCTGCTGTCTGGGATGAATATTTGCCCTTTATCGGGGTGTTTGCATATGTCATTTCGAGTACGCTGCATGGACGTGTTTTACTATTCTTTGCTGCTGTAGTATGTGTTTCCATGTGTTCAACTTTGTTCTTATCGCATCTAGTTCAGGTTTCTGGTGTACGAATCCCTGTGCTAAGGTTTTTTAGGTTGTCATCGTAATAAATACAATAATTTCTGCTTGTGCCAATTTGCATCTCTTTCTTTGCTGCTTTCTCTTCTTTGCTTTAAAACGCTTATGGAATTGCATTGAACCTTGATGGCATCACATTCAAAGTGTCCACATTCCAATAATTTGCATAATTGGGGCATCCAACTGGTTAATGGATCTATAATCCAAAGCCATTGAATTTTATGCTTGGAAACTTCTGCTTCAAGAAGATTAAGAAAAACGAAATTGTTCATGGTCAATAAAAGGAATGGATCATTATTGTAACACAAGAGATAGCAAACATTTGCTTGAATTCACCAGGACTCTCAAAGACTTTGTTCTTTTAAACTGGAAAGTATTTAGAGCATACCTAACTTATGCTTAAATTAACTCACATCTTCTTGTTTGCCATTTTACATAGAAAAGACAAGAGCCTACCATGTGTAGAGACAACCTGTTCCAAACAATAAACATAAGCACAACACTTCAAAACATGTTTAAAAACATCAATTCATTTTATTCATTTACGAAAAACAAAGTTCATGGAAGAGGAAAGTCAAAAGTTATTATTGGATTATTCTCATTGCAATGAAATGCTATAATGATGTAAATGGATGCAATAATTAATGATATATAAAGTTACTTTTTTATGCTTGCCACTGTTTGTATAACAGGTACAGAAAAATATTCATTTCTAAGAATTGAGAGTGGGTGGTAGAAAAATTAAAAAGTTTAAGTTTCACTAGACTATATTTCATGCTTTATTCAACGGAAATAAAATTAAAATCAAACAAAAGCCTGGCAAAAAAATGTGATAAATTATTGTTTCATTATTTTTCAACAATAGTTGAGCGTGCCTTGTTTTTTGTCGTGAATATTTTTGTTTAATTATATTTGTTTATTGGGATTTGTGGGTTTTTTAGGCTTCCATGAAGGTGACATTTTACATTGAAGCCAGAACAAGAAAAAGAGGGTCAGTTGAAGAGCCAAAAAAAACCTTCTTTTGGTAGTGGATTGTCAAGGTTTTGATGGTTAAAGAGGGCTTTTACTCTATTTGTTTCAAGGGTTATGATGGATTTGATGGGTTTTGGTTTTGATTCGGATAAGATTGAAGTCTGCATATAACATGGTATCTTTCTTGTCTTGTCTTAATGGGTTTGAATGATTTCTTATTTTAGAGGTTTCAGCGATTGAATTGGTGGGATAGAGAAGAGGGAAAACAAAAAGAAATGGAGGAGGAGGCTAACTCTTGGATAAGGAGGACTAATTTCTCTCACACAGTATGTCACCGTTTGGATTCTTCAAGGTTGGCTTCTTTTCCTATCAATATTCAGACAGAGAGAATTGTGGGCTTGAAATCCAGTCCTGGAACAGGAACTGCTTCTCCCAAGCAGAAATCACAGCAATCCTTTTTTAATCAAAACTCTCAACACTCCTTTCCCAATCAGAAATCACTTTCCTTTCCCAGTCGGAAATCATCAGTGTCTAATAATTCTCAGATTCAGAGAAATCGACTCACCAATAAGCAAAGGTCTTTATCTCCTCTCCCTAAAACAATCCTTCCTGATACTTTTAAAGAAGCAAGGTCTGTTAATAAGAGATTCTCGACGCCACTTCCTCGTAGAAAAGATCAAGACATGGGAATTATAGGAAAATTTTTGCATAAAGAGTTAAAAGAAACCAAGGAGAAGCTCAATACAAGCCCCCTTAGGCACTTAGCCTTGATGAAGGGTGGCCATGAAAAGTCTAGGAGCAAGAAGGAATCTGCTTGGACAAAGTATTTTGATTATGGTGGAGGAAAGGTTAATGCTGTGGAAGCAGCTGACGAATGCAGTGTTGATCTGTCTAAGCTGTTTCTCGGGCTTAGATTTGCTCATGGGGCACACAGTAGGCTTTACCATGGTTTATATAAAGATGAACCTGTTGCAGTTAAACTTATTAGGGTACCAGATGATGATGAAAATGGAAACTTAGCAATTCGATTAGAGAATCAATTCAACAGAGAAGTCATGCTTCTATCTCACCTTCACCATCCAAATGTCATTAAGGTGATTAGTCTGGTTGTATTGCATAACTTCGCTGCTTAGAGGAATCATGCAAATTGGAAACTTTTTTTTTAATAGTTGATGAATTCTAGCCATCACTGAAATTATCATTATTGGAATGAGTATTAGATTGCTAACTTGTTTAATCCTGTCTAAGTTATATATTTTGATTTGGCAATACAGTTTGTAGCAGCATGCAGAAAGCCTCCAGTTTATTGTGTTATAACAGAATATTTATCCGAGGGTTCCTTGAGAGCATACTTGCACAAGCTTGAGCATAAAACTCTCTCCTTAGGGAAATTAATGACAATTACTCTGGACATTGCTCGTGGAATGGAATACATTCACTCTCAAGGTGTCATTCATAGGGACCTTAAACCAGAGAATGTCCTTATTGATCAAGAGTTCCACTTAAAGATTGCTGACTTTGGTATAGCTTGTGGAGATGCACATTGTGATTCCTTGGCTGATGACCCTGGCACTTATAGATGGATGGCACCTGAGATGATAAAAAAGAAATCCTATGGGCGAAAAGTTGATGTGTACAGCTTTGGACTCATCTTATGGGAAATGGTGGCTGGAACAATTCCCTATGAGGATATGACTCCCATCCAAGCTGCCTTTGCAGTAGTGAATAAGGTATGCAGTTCCTAGTACTCTATTTACTGTCAATATTTTTGTTTGAATTCATAAATTTCATCTGGTACATTTTATCCTATCTTGTTTCATTTCTCCATGTTTTTATTCATCTGTGTACAAGCTTTGTCTTTCATTGATTGCATTTATGAACTCCTTTTTGACCCACCAACCCTTATTTTATGTTTTCCTGTCTAACTTTTTTGCATCCATCTTGTGTGTTTGGCGGAGGATTTTGGACCAAAGCTGTTTTCGTTCTCTTTGTGCAAGGAATGTGAAATCTAGCGTCATATTCATCACCCTTGGTATCTGCATAAGTACTAGATTAATGGTAATTTGAAACTGTTTGGATTAGGCTGATAGTCTGAATAAGAATTTCCATTGATTGCTTCCTTTTGGTTTGGTTTGTTTTCCTTCTATTCTTTCCCCATCATGTCTTAGTTCTCTATGTTTTATGAAAATCAATGGTGTGTTTTATATACAAAAAGTACAACTTTTGAAATTTCTAATGTCTATCCAGAATTCAAGACCTGTTATCCCGAGGGACTGTCCTGCTGCCATGGGAGCTCTAATTGAGCAATGTTGGTCATTGCAACCAGATAAGAGGCCAGAGTTTTGGCAGATTGTAAAGGTATTGGAGCAATTTGAATCTTCTCTTGCTCATGACGGAACCTTGAATCTGGTACCGAACCCAACTTGCCAAGATCATAAGAAAGGAATGCTCCATTGGATTCAAAAGCTTGGTACTGTGAATCCTAATAGCACAACAATGCCTAAACCTAAATTCACATGAATCTTTTTTTATGGCTTGGCTTTTGTAATGTATCCAGGTCACTTGTAAATAAAAAGGGTTTTTTTTTAAGCCCCTTTATTTGTACTCTTTTCATGCGAGGGTCAATTTAAGAGATTGGTAGGCGTACTTTCACGTGAAATGTCATCTTTTTACAAATATACACAAGAAATCATCATAATTTGGGGTGTTCAAAGCATTTTACGCATCAGGAGAAAATAGAATAGTTCTTTGTAGAAGGCTATGATCTTGGAGTAGCTCTCCCTTGTTTAAATATCTCCTGTTTGGTAAACTATCGTCATGGACTCATTCTTTTCTTCCTCTATTTTTTCTTACGTCATCTGATGTTTTTCGTGTTGCCCTTACTGTTCTCCTTATAGTACTTTTGTCATGCATTTTAACTCTAAAATTTTGCTATCAAGAACAAGTTAATATGTGTTGCCAAGCACCTCTGGATCAATTGCTTTCTACCTTGATTTGATTGGTTCTCTCCATTGCTTAGGTTTCCACAGGTTAGAGGTGATAGCCATGCATTTTTCTTAGTAAACGGTTGAATGTTTTGCCTCGTACATTGTTTTCTTTTTATTGAATTCCTGTTGCCATTAAGATATTTCACTCTGGGGCTGTCGTGCCGTGGATGCCCACATTTTCCCTCCACACCACCTTATCGGTGATGGTTAGTGGTTACGATTACTGTATGCTCACCTTTGACTTGTAATATGGTCATGGGTTCATAGATTTCCAAATCACTCGGCATCGTCTCGCTCAATTCTGATGTCTTACGTTTCTTAGCTAACATTAATCTTATTTATTTATTTGATGATATAAGGGTATTTTCAAACAAGTTTGTGCTTCTCCCCGTGTCATTGTAGCAGTAATAGTTTGTGTGAAGTGTGAACAACTATTTCTTTTAATGTGTGGGTAGGCAAAATAGATTTATTGCGTTCTCTTTATTACATCACAAATCTCGCTTTGCTATTGGATATTTTTCCCATTTGCTTGCATGGACAGCAAATGCAGGTACCACACATCTCTCTCGGTTTCTTTTGTATCTTCTTGTTTGTCCTAAATTATTGGTGCAAGACAATGAATCAAGAAACAGGAAAGAAGGCCTCGACATGCAATCTCTTTTTATAAACAGTGATGAAGCTGTAACGTCTTCACACTGGACTGGGTTTTCTTTGGCTACATTTTGGCTTAAGGTGATTGGGCTCAAATGTAGGTTTTTCTCTCTGAGTTTAGTATTTCTTGCAAAAACAAGTTTATTATGGTTTAAGTTAGTAAATATAGGGTGAAGAAAATAATATATATAAAAAAAACTTAGGAAATGTGTGTTTACCGAATGTATTGGTGTGAAGTTTTTGAATGAATTTATTTATAAATCCTGACCATCTCAGCTTACTTCATGAATATTAATGTTCCAAATACCTTATGAGCTTACTTCATGAATATTAATGTTCCAAATACCTTATGGTGCATCAAGTTTGTAGTGAGTTGTTAGTGGTTGTATTATTGATGGAGAGCTTAGTGCTCGCCATTGATTATGATGTTTTGTACAAAAAAATTTAGCGTTAAACTTTGATTTATTACCATAGATTTTGGTAAAAAAAAATTTATCAATATAATTTTTTTTTTCTGTATCTTTGATTAATTTGTTGTACTAGTAAGTGATTTGAAGATGTGCAAAGCGTGCATCAGTGAACGGTATGAGATATTGCTCTGACTTCTCGAAACTCAAGCAATACGTTGAGGTGTGTCTAAGTAGGAGTACTGGTTTGAGGCTAAAAAATATCGCGATCAGCCCGTCGAGCTCGAAGGGTGTTAGGCTAGGGTTTCTGGTCATTTGAGGTTGGCCCGAACCACTAAGGTGTTTGGCTGTTCAGGCATGGCTCGAAAAGACGAGGACTACTGGTCGTTGGGGAGTGACCCGAATGACCACGATTTTTTTTTTTCGAACTTATTGCTTCACAAGATAGCATTGCCTTTCATCATCCAGGAAGAAAATGATATCTCCGGCTTGACGGGGTTGCATGGAATGACTTAGTGGTTGGTCAATTTTGGCAGGGCTTTCGTTCCCTGTTGACACAAGCACGTAACAACATTTCCAGAGGCAAATATATATATATATATATATATATATATATATATATATCCACCATTTATTGCTTCCACCATAGTTGGTAAGGATGCCGTTCTAGACTTCATTAATGGCGGGCCTCACCCAACATAACCTGTTCAACAATAATGCAGTGTAAAAATAGAAAAAAATCTCTTACACAACAAAAGTAACAGGGATTTTCCGGTGCTTTGGTTCCAAGCTGTAAAACATTTGTAGGTTTCATGAGGGTTTCACATGATAGAACTCACGAGAGTTGGAATCACAACTTGTATACTGTTATGGCTGCTTGCTTAGGGTTTTATTTATTTGCTTTTGTCACTTTCATGGTTAGGTTAGCATGCAATGTTTAGTTGAAGGAGTCCTAAACTTGTACAGATGCGATGGAACTAGTAACAATTAAGTAGAAGAATTCTGGACATCCAACAATACATGATAGCATAGAATCTTCTCTCTAATTTTCTTCTATAAAAAAGTATTAGCAGGCCATCGATCCACGAATCCTGGACAAGTTGTTGATGCTGAGCTGCAGCATGCTTCACGCACTTTTCTTTTGTTGTTTTCTTGCTAAGAAATTGTCAGATTTTAGACTGCAACTTTCACACGAAGGACATTGACAATTTTTGAAGGTTTTCCATTTTCAGTACCATGTTCTTCTAAGACAAATATAATGAATGAATGCATTTTAAAAGTAAACAAACAAAAAATCTGTTGTAATTTCTTTTATCATTGTTATGGGGGCTCTATACTTGTATGAACCACTGATTTTCTTACAGTATAGTTCAATTTAAAATAAAAAATAGAAGTTATCCGGATTAAAATATTAGAATGATACGAAAATCTTGATTACATGGTCAAGTAACCTCAAATAAAATAAATAATAATCTGGAAAGCTGAAAATCAAGGTTGATGGAATCTTAATTTAGAAGTAACCTTGTATCTAAGAATTAAAGGTATTGGAAAAAGACTTGGACCTAGAGATAACATTGTATTTAAGAACCCTAAGTATGCAAATGAAGCCACAAAGCTAGTTAATCTTCGATAAGTCAGTGTACGATTTTTGTTCCTGCAAAGAAATGTTGTTTTTTCATTAAAAAAAACTTACATTTATTCTTCAATTTACTGTTGAAATTTACAGCTAAAAAAACATAATATTGTCTTCTCTAACTAACCCTAATGGACATTTCTTGGGTTGCATGCTAATGGACCTAAACTAGTAATCAACTAATATAAGTTTAATAATAAAATAAATCCTTAAACAATGTTTAATGGGTCAGAACAAACCCAAATTAAAAATAATTATTCAACATTAAATAAATAAATAAAATAGGATGCTAAAAACAAAGTTTTCATACTAAAATTCCTCCATAAAGCCCAAATATCCAATTTTCTCACAATCTTGGCATATTTTCAATACTGACTTCAAACACGTCGTTCTCTCTCGTTTGGATGAATTAATGAGCCTATACTATATGATTGAAAAACTTGAGATGTCTAATTTCCATCACAGCTTGAATCGCGACCAAATTCCATTTGTAGCTCCAGATATGTCCTAAACAGTACACAAAGGTCTAGTTTGACAAGATTTGTCTAGCAAATTTCAACCTTTTGAAATAATATGTTTCAGAACTAGAAAGCAATCATTGACATAGTCAGTAAAAGCAATCACAACAAACTTGATTTTCTTTGGCTTTGGATAATTATGACACTAAAAAATCCACTTCACCTTTTTCTTTCATTCTTAACAAACTTCTGAATCATTCTTCCCTTGAAAAGCCGGTATTTTCAACTTAAATGTACCGAAATCTCTACCTAACTTAGCATTATGGTCCCAGTACCTATAATAACCCCTTTGGCCAAAATTATCTCCATATTTTTCCCCTTCAAACTAACAATTCCGTTGCTTTCCAAAACATTCCCCATGTCCTACAGACACTTCTTCAAAATCAACATCACTTATATTTGTATTATTAGCCACAAACTTATCCACACTAGTGTTAACTCGTCTAATAACCTTCCTAACATTAAATTCTCTTTGCTCAAGTCTAATTTGAATCCTACTATGATATTAACATACTGCCTCTTCAACCTATCCAACATATCTCTAAATTCATTGGTCATTTGATCTATCAATTGAATCATAATGCGTAACTGAGTTACAATTTCATTGTCTTCTCTATATGGTGTCATGTTGTTGCTTGCCTCTAACATTTTTGAATCTGAAAATTAGTTAGTTGGCAAGAAATATATATTCCGCACCCACTCCCTCACATGTTATACTCCTCTCATGTTTCACTAAAATATAGGCTCTTCATTCAAATATGCTTGCTATGCCTTTTTCCTCTCGTCTCTCACCTTTCTTCGACTCTTGCAGAATTGAAATCAACACCAAATATAACAGTCATAGCAGTGTATCCAAATATGTATATATGACTCAATACATAAGAAAATATAAAAATAATTAAAGATAAAAAAAACTGTGATTACAATTTCACGAGTAACAAGTGAATTTGTACGAAAAATAGATGTTTTTGAAGACACGAAAGAAAAAAGATGCAAAGGTTATATATAAAAAATAAATGACACATAAATATATTAATTATGATATTATTATACTGCCATAATTGAAAAATAACATCAGCAAAACAAGTTTGAATTACAGACACGAATTAGACCCGTTAGGACAAGTTCCAATCCTGAATTTAGTTTATATAGTAAACAAACTCTAAATGACCTCAACTTTTATATGGGATGCGAGAACCTTAAAACCCAGCATATAAAAGTTTAGAATTTTCTAAATTTATTTGACTTGAAATTCCCTTCTAATACGAATCTGACTTATTATGACAAGTTTTAATTCCGACCTTGGTTACTATAGCAAAAGATCTCAAAATGAGCTTAAATTTTATATGAGGTGCGGTTAGGAATCTTAGAATCAATATATAAAATTTGAGAATTTTCGGTATTGGTTTAGTCTAAATTCTCCCTTGTTTGTGTATTGTGGTAGATTTGACAAAAATGACTTTTAGATGTTCTTTTTTTTTTTTTTGACTCTTTATGCTACTTATTTATTCTAAGATAGAAACAAACTAAAATAATACCATTATTTTTAAGAAACCCTAGACACAAACTATTAAGCTTTAGACACAAAATAATCAAAAACCGAATCAAAGACAACTAAAGCTAAGGAAGCCGAAACTAAAAAATAATAAAATAAATAACTTGATTTTTAGAGCCTAGCTCTGATACCAACTAATGTGAATCTCTTGATTAAGTAGTCAAGCAACCCTTAATGAAGTAGATAATAATATGAAAAGCTGAAAATCAAGTTTAATAGAACTTTGACCCAAAGGTAACCCCTGTACCTAAGAACCATAGGTATTAGAAAAAGACTTAGATCCAGGGGTAATCTTGTATCTAAGAACCCTAAGTATGTGAATGATGCCATAAAGTTAGTTAATCTTCAAGAAGTCAGTGTATGATCTTTGTCCCTGTAAAGAGAGGTTGTTTTACCATAAATAAAAGAAAAACTCACGTTTATTCGCTAACTTGCTACTGAAATTTGCAGCTAAAAAAACATAAGATAGTCTCCTCTAACTAACCCTAAAGGACCCTTTTAGGGTTGTAAGCTAATAGGACTAAACTAGTAATCAACTAACATAAATCAAATAATGAAATAAACCTCTAAACGATATATAATGATCCAGAACAAATTCAAATTAAAAATAATTATCCAAAATTAAATCAATAAATAAAATAGGACAATAAAAACAAAGTCTCTATGCTAAAATTTCTATATGAAGCCCGAATCTCTAATTTTTGCACAATATTAGCATATTTTCAGTGCTGACTTTAAACACGTTGTTCTCTCTCGTCTAAATGAATTAATGAGCCTATCATATATGGTTAGAAAACTTGAGATGTATAGTTTGCATCACAACTTGAATCGAAACCAAATTACACTTGTAGCTCATATATATCACAAATAGTACACAAAGATCTAGTCTAACAGATTTGACAAGATTTGTCTAGTAACATCGACCCTCTAAAATAATATGTTTCTGAACTCTATTTGACCTGAAATTTATCAAAATATAGTTCCGTGTGTTTTGTATTTCCATGTAAAATTTCAACTTATCTTGATAGATGGTTTGAGAAATATGTCTGATTTTAAAAAACTAGTTAGCAGATATTTTAAAGTCAAATTCAAACCTGACTTGATTCGGTATCATAAAAGCTAAATGATTAGAATCCTTGAAGTAAGTAGTTGTTGAGTTCTGAATGAATCAACTAACCTAGATTTTATCTTAATATAAATTAGAATTATTTTTGTTAGTTTTTATTTTATTAGAAGCTATGATGTTTGGCTATAAATAACGTAGATGGTTTGAACAATCATTGAGCAATTAAAAATAAAATATCAAACACTTTTTATAAACTTTTACGAAAACTATATTCAAGCAATGCTTGTATTCCTATTTGACTGAAATGCGTTGCCTATACGTACAAGAAATGACTCGATATTGATCCTAATAATGAAGGTTTGAAGGCCGGCTTGGCTGATGCTCAAGCAGCTGCCTCCAGAAGCTGTACAGCGCCCTCGTCGAGACTGTTTGGTGATGCTTTCTTCGATCCAGAGATATGGGCGAAGTTGATGGCGGATCCATCCGAAAGAATGAAATTGCAGTCCCACACTGTGTATTCAAATGTTTCAAAAGGAGTTCTTGCAAAGTCTACAGATATGTTATTAACTAAAATTCATCAAACAGTTATTTATTAAGAGTAACAGTTCAAACTCGATTGAAACCATACATGATCAAGTTTAAACTTGAATGTGAGCGATGAAAAAAAATATAAAAAATTTATATGATACAAGATTTTTAAAATTGTGGAATATAATAAGACGAGAGAGTAATTATTATAAATTACTTAATAAAAATTTACTATTTAAAGAAGGATGCGATGCAAAGAAAGATACACAATAATAACAAATTAACAAAAAATTTGTACAATTTTTTATTATTTTCTACTTCTTTAGAAAGTGTTCTTTATATATGTGTGTGTGATTTATTTTTTACTGCAATCTCTTCTGTAAGAACCTGTCAACTTACACGTAGCTTACAGGGAGCTTCGTCTCCTCTCTTGATATAAAATCTTAGTTCTCTCATTGGGCTCCATTTTTCTTTTTAGATGTCACTTCTCCATCCACTCTCTGTTAGATCTACAGCTTATTTGTTATTAGGGTTTTTCCTTTTCTTTAACACATGTTCTAGCCAATCTCTTAAAAATTTCACTTAATCGAAAATCAAAGTAGTTCTGATACCACTTTGTTGAAGAGAAAAAAATGAGCTAAAACAAATGAAACACGTCTTATTCATTTCATACCGTTTTTATAAGAGAGGAAGTCCATGTAGACTTTAACTTGGATTATAATGCTTTCAATACATGTATTTATAGTAAGATTATTAAATTGGGTTGGATGTGTGCCTGGAACCTTCTCATGCTTGGATTAATTTGAACTCATTTTTGTTGCCTGCTCATGATTTTCAAATCGATAGTAGGACTACAGATGAGTCGAGCCCACCCGAACCTTGATGTGCTCAGATTCCAGGCCCCAAATTTAGGAACCCTAATTTAGCAAGATTGAAATTTAGATCATCTTCAACGAGCCTCGAGCACAAGAATGAAGCTTGATTGGCTTGAATTTTGTTAGATTTTTCAAGCTTGTTTTGAATTCAGCTTGTTTAAGTTGTTTATTGAGGCTATAAATCTGGTCGACGCTTCATCTCGTAAATGAGCTATGTTTAAATTGTGACTTGATTGTTATAAAATAAATGAAGGAATACAAAATATATCTTACAAGGACATCAAAAAGCCTTTGGTTGAACGATCCAGGATTAGCATGACAACAGAGATTGATATATACAATGGTTATGAAGGATTGGCATCTTTAGCCGATCATGCAGGTGAAATCGGCGCAGGCCTGTGCAAGTCTCCAAGATTGTGCTCTCTTGATGTTCTAGTTAACTTAAAAAGCTATATATATTGCCTTCAGTGGAACCCTAACCCTGACATTAATAAAATTGCACGTTAACTGGCCTCAGCAAAGCTCTCTATTCATCGCTCGTCTAGAATATCATCACCATTAACATCAAGAATCTCAAACAAGAGGCCACACATCTGATTTACCAAACAATTTACTTACTACAGATATAAACCCGAATCAGACCTAATACAAATGACTAGAAAAGCTGCAACAACGCTTGAACAAATATGCCAAAAGTTTACATGCAGGCACAATTGCAATCAATCCTTAGGTCATTTATGTCAAAGGTGTTCTTCTAAGACGAACAACTGTTTTGTTTCCAATAGTGTCAATGAACTATACTGATACCACCAAATGTAAAGAAGCATGGTAAGATAATTGAAAAGGGATTTATATCTTGTCAATAAAACGCACAGTCAAGTTTAAGTTATAGGGTACAAACAACAACTGTCTAGGATCACAAACCTCGTTTCTGTATACTTAAAAAGATTCATTTAACAAATCCTAGAAAGATCTACAAATCCACTTATGATATAGTAAACAATTAGATGAAAAAATATATAAATCACCAAGCCTGCACATGCAAAGGCTACCGTATCATGTGCAATTCAAGGTTTTCATGATCTATACTACATGAAAAAAATCAACAATGATGATGGCTTAATAAGGTAAAAAAACTCTCAATCCCACAATCATAAGAGAATCCAACTATGCAATCATGAAGACTTCCCATAAGCAATATGCACTTGTAAATTACATACATTGGAATCATGTTTGTAGCATCCAATTAATTCTAAATCAAGCAATCACAAATTACATATTTGAGACTGGCATATAAATTCTACCGCATTCTTAAAACCGCAATGTGCCGTTCTAATTTTAGCCCAAGCTACTGCATTTCCAAATATATTCCCATGTTTATATGTTAAACTTAAGAGTTACACAGTGAAGACCACCAATTAGACAAACGTTTATAGCACAAACCTAGACCCAAATGCATACCAATTCCTAACTCGAATTGAATAACCTAATTAAAAACAAACCACTGTCCCAACACCCTACCAAATTCCTAGCCCTGTCCCTGCTTACATTCAGAGCAACTACCTAGTTCCAATTCCAATCTAAAACCCATAAATGATAAACCAAAAAAAAATCATATTAATGATTCAACCAATTAGACTCGAAAGCATACACAATAACATGCAAGAACCCAGCTACTTAAGCCACAAACCCCCAGCTACCCAGTTCTGGTCTAAACCTACAGCATCCAAACAAACACAATCCCAATTACACTTTCAGCAGTAAAAAACAATAAAAAAAACAATAAGAGCACCAGTAACAAAGCCTCAACAGAAGGTAACAAAATCCAGGTCACAGTAGAAACCTTAAAGTCTCCAAGCATTAACAAAAAGAGATAGCATACTAGTAGTATCGAGAAAATAGCTAAATCATTCAAAACCTCGTCCTTGTAAACACAAACCAACTAAATATTTCATTTCAGACAAACCAATTAGTCCACATTCTGCATGATGTCCTCAGCAGTGAACTTAGTGCCCTTCTCTTTATCTCCAACAGCGCGTCCCTTAGCTTTGCGATCCAACAAAGACTTCCTATCCTTATCAAGCCTCAACTTCGTAATAACAACCTTGGACGGGTTGATACCGACATTAACTGTAGACCCATTCACCTTCTCACGTGTAATCCTCTCGATGTGGATTACCCACTTTCTGCGATAAACTTGAACCACCTTGCCCTCACGTCCTTTATAAGTCCCACGAACAACCTGGACTTCATCGTCCTTGCGGATAGGCATGGATCGAACGTTGTACTTCTGGCGGAGATCGGTGGACAGTGGGGCGCTCATTAGGATCCTGCGCAAGGAGGAGGGCGCCGAGAAGTGGGCCTTCCGGTTCTTGCGCCTGGAGGAGGAGACTCTAGGGTTGTACTTCATGGTGACGGTTGTTGCGGCTACTGCAGCTGCGGGGGTTAGGGGTTTTTTGGGAGAGGTGGCGCTGCGGAGACGAAATGAGGAACGGAAACTGAAGGCATTTATATAGGGTGAAAGGATGTGAGGGACTAGGGTTTTTAGTTTTTGGTGGGCTCCCAGGGTGGGCCTGCGTCTGTGTATTTGGGCTGGAATTTGATTTGATTTTATAGCCTTTAAGTTGGGTTGTTTTAGTTTTCTTTTTCCAATTTTACCACTAAATTATTTACAAAATAATTGATTTGTCGGTTTTCTTTTTTCTGGTACAAATAATTGAGTCAACACTAGTCTAATCAAGTCGTTGCGGGTAGCATTTTAGTTTAATTTTAAATATAATAAAATAATGTATTAATATTATAAATATATTTTTAAATATCATGATTCTTTTTAATTACATAAAAAAATTATAAACCGATAAAGAGTTATTAATTTTAATAAAATACTAAAATAAAAGAATATTTTTCTCCTAAAAATAAAAAATAGATACATATACAAATATTAAACCCTATTTTTTTAATCTTGAAGGTTTTTTTATTTCATCTTCAAAATTATTCTTTTTTTCCAAGAATAAATGAGTTTTATTTTTATAAATGTATCATAAAAATATAATTTATTTATATAAAAAAATAAAGAGTGTTAGATAAATTGCATCAACCTCTTTGAAAATTTATTAAAGAAAATAACAATTATTTAAAAATGTAATCTAATCTAAATAAATTTAAAAAATAGGAGAGATGATATTAATTAAAAAGAAAATAAAAAATAAAATGAAAAGAAAAATAAAATAAGAGAAGATATTAATTAAAATTAAAAAAAACATAAAAAAAACCATCTGATAGAGCCTCGCAGGTTAGGCCCGTTTATTTGAATCAACTGGGATTTAGAGCTCATCTTCCATTGCTCAATCACGTCATGGTAGGATTTTAGAGTTTCTTAGCTGTTAATATTTGACAATTTTTGTTGTCTTTTTCTTTAAATCTGTAATTGAGAACAGAAGACTAGAGGCTATGCTTTCTGATTTTTTATCATCTTCTATATATAGGATCTTGAATAAGTGGAGCGACTAACAAAATCTTCTTCATGGTTATAGCTAAAAGATCATCTAAGTATTTACCCTTAATCTCTCTCAAACTCCTGACAAACATTATTAATTCCAGATGATTGTTCCAAGCATTGAAGAATTGAGTATTTAAAGGAAATAAAATCTTTCATAGAATCTTGAATAATATTCCTGTGCTCTTGAAGGCATGAACTACAACAAAATTTTTCTTATTACCAATAACCACAAACTGAACACTTGGGATATTCATTGATAATATCAGTGGTGGAGTCCATGGTTGAAAGAAATCACAAATAAGAAAATCTGGCCTTAATGTTTTCAGAAGCCACTACTTGCCATATCAAATGGTTGCATCAAGTTTTGCGAGAGATGATTTGGAAAGATCTGAAATTAAGAAAAAAAGAATAAGAAACTGAGATTGTTTGCTGCTGTTTTTTTTTTCTACAACATATTTAACTGTTTCTGCTAGCTATTTCTCCATGTTGTTTTTCTCTTTTTCATTGCTAGAAAAATACGGTGAAAAATGGCTATGACAATCATGTTTTACTTTACAAAATACCATTGATAAGTTGGGATACAGTCCACAGCAAAGCTCAAGGCATTCATCTAGTTGGAAACTAGGAAGAACTTGTCCAAAATGAACCACACATCAAAACCCACCCACAATTAGCAGCTCCCTCGATGCCAAAAAGATGATGTACAGCGAGAAATGCACAATGATGGCTGCTACCTCAAATTGCCACAGTTACACACCAAGTTTTGTTTTTCATCATGAATATTTGAATTATCTTATATGTATTTCAATTAATTCTACATGATTTAAAATACAGAATTTAAAATTAATAACCACACAAATTTATAATAGCACTAAAAAGACTCAAACCCATTATCATTAAAGATTTTTTTAAGAAGAAACAGGACCACACTTGTAAATTTGAGGAAAAAACAACCAATTGAGAACCATTTGAAACCTCATCTCAAGTGATGTCAATGCAGAGAAGAAGTGCCCCCATCAAGCGAGAAGGCAGACGAAAAGATATCAAGCCACTGTTCAAATCGACAATGTTTCTAGGTATATTAGTCACGTAACCAGCGTGATACCACGGGTTAATTTTTTTATAGAAAAAATATAAAAAAAATTAAAATTTAAAAGTGTTAGGTCTTTCTGCAAAGCTATATCTAAAAATCTTGGGTTTGGTTATAATGTCTGACCCAAAAGTAATATTTATAATAATAATAATTATATTAAACTTGCATGACCTAGTAGGTCTAGATCTAGCTCTAATACCAGACCCAATAACCTTGGATGTGAATCTAGCTGCAAAGTCATGTCATAAAAGTATGATAATTAAATAAATTAATTAAAAAGAAAAAAACTAATAGAAAGAAAAAAAACTAATGAAGAAAAAGAAAAAAATCTAAATTAATTGGGTTAACCCGTCAAACCTTGGATTCATGTCGTGAAAGTTTAATAACTAAATAAAAAAAAATTGACGGGTTAACCCAGAATTAATCGGGCAAACCCATCAAACCAAGTTACCTGTTAAACCCGGGATCCGTGTCATGAAAGTCTGATAACTAAATAGAAAACAAATTGAACATTAACAACCTAAACTAAACGAAAAAAATTAATTGAAAATAATAAAAAACAAAAACAAACAAAAGACATAAGCCTGTTACTAATGAGAAAAAAGAAAAAAAATCTGAATCAACTGAATTAATCCGTCAAATCAGGTTAACCCGTCAAACCTGGGATTCGTGTCATGAAAGTTTGATAACTAAATAAAAAAAAAATCGATGGGTCAAACGAAAAAAATTAACAAACTAAACTAAAAAAAATGATTAAAAAGGAAGAAAACAAAAAAAAATTCAGGTTAACCCGGCGAACCCGAGATCCGTGTCATGAAAGTATGATAACTAAATAAATTTTTTTTTTCACATTAATAAACTAAATTAAACAAAAAAAATTCATTAAAAGAAATAGAAAAAAATGTGAATATTAACAACCTAAACTAAACAAAAAAAATTAATTAAAAAAACAAAAACAAACAAAAGACATAAGCATATTACCAATGAGGAAAAAGAAAAAAAAATCTGAATCAACTGAGTTAACTCGTCAAATCAGGTTAACCCGTCAAACCTGAGATTTGTGTCATGAAAATTTGATAACTAAATAGAAAAAAAAATCGATGGGTCAAACGAAAAAATTGATTAAAAAAGAAAAAAACAAAAATAAAATTCAGGTTAACTCGTTAAACTTGAGATCTGTGTAATAAAAATATGATAACAAAATAAAAAAAATTTCACATTAACAAACTAAATTAAACAAAAAAAATTCATTAAAACAAAAAAACACAAAGAAAAAAAAACTTATAAACAAAAAGAAAAAAAAATCAAAAGAAACATATATTATATGTAAAGAAACAAAAGGGAAAAAAAAAACTACTGCTACAGTGAAAACCACGTGTTTCAGAGTATTCTATAATATATATATATATATATATATATATATATATATATATATATATATATATATATATATATATATATATATATATATAAACAATAATTGGATTGAATTCGAGAAGGCAAGTTTAGTTGGGTCACACAAGCAAAATTATGTGAGGATGGGCTTGGAGTAATGGGCCGCGTGTATTTGCCATGAATGATCTTGTGCTTTTCTGTTTAGGGCTTCAACTCCCTTTCTCCTTGTTAACAAAACAAGATTTGAATTTCCGAAACGGATAAAAAAAATGCATTGCCACTCCAAAATCAACAGATCCTTTGTGGTTTTGTTCCTTCACATTTTCTCAAATTGATTGCTTAATTCCTACTGTATTATGCTTCTTTAAGATCTGTTTGGCTCAAAATGGCTAGAGGGAGAGTGAAAAAGACTGTCAAAGAATCTGCCTCGAGTAAACAAGAGAACCAGCCCCAGGTTGAAGAACCCGAACAATTCCCATTAATTGACCAAGCAGGTACTTTTTTTTCAAGTTTCTGCTTCTTTGATTTTTTTTTCAATTTTCAAGTAAATTAGCAGTGAATTGAGGGAAAGGAAATTGGGTTTCGCTGGAGATTATGAACCCATTTTTTCATATTCTTCTTGGGTTGATTTTTACTTAGTTAGCTATTCTTTAAGCAGTCAGTTGTATCTGAATTATAAAACAAAAACGTATGTTTTTTTTTTCCTGGGGTTAAATTTGGGTTTGAATCTGTTTTGTGCAGTGGAGCGTCAAATTGCGGCAATTAGGGCAATGCGTGACGTGGGAATCGAGCATTTGCTAACAGAATTGCGGTTGCTGCGATCGTATTTTACTAAGGAACAGCTGAAAACACCTGTTTTGCAGTTTTTTAAAGAAAACCTGCCCAACTTGTCTATTGAAAGAAATGAGGAAAATGGAGAGTTTCTTGTGAAGTTTAATGACAATGTTGATGGTTTTTCAGATGGGGGAAACATTAATGCTTCTCTCTTACGTCGTTTGTCCATGGCTTATCCTAGTTGTTCTGCTAACTTATCTGTTGGTCATTTTGGATTATCAAGCGATGCAGGTAAAACAAAAAAATTGAGAATGGAGATGGGAATTTGTTTTTATAGAAGTTAGTCGCGTATCTGACATGGGTTGCTTGATTGGTGGCAGTGAAAACAAGCATATATGGCGCAGCTGATCATTTGCAGATGACGGACTTTGTATGTTTTATATAATTTTATTTTTTACTTTATGAAACTAGAATGGCAACAGAGTTTTTTTTACAACCATTCGATTCCTTATTTGAAGGGTGTGAAGAGTTATCTTTCCTCCTTATATTTGTTGCATTTGCAGTGGTAGGAAGGTTTTCTTATCATTAAAACAAGTTTACTGGTTGATGTGTGTTGTTTGAAGATGAAAAGTCTGTAGTTTGAACCTTATTAGCACACTCCTTGAACGGTGAAGAGATTAAAAATTTCTAACCTTCTCTTTCCTTATTTTTCATTTACCAAAAAAGTCCATTTTTTCAGATATAGCTAAACATGTTTCTTTATGCATTAAGCTTGTAAAGGCATGCATTTGTAGGTCATCCAAACACCTCCTGGTGTTAATGATTAAGGCAAACTTCCATTCTTTATTATACGTCAATTAACATTTCTTTTTCATAGGTTTTGGAGGGTCAGTCTGATTCTCAGATGCTTCGGATGCATGATGGTGATGGTCTCCAAACTCCTGGGGTTAGTAGCTTCTCCACGATCTGTAACTTATTTTCATCCTCTTGTTTTTCCTTTTATTAAGTTGTGCGAGAAACATAAATGATCAAGTGGAAGACATGACTATCCTTTTAGGTTCTATAAATTTCTTTAGCTTCTCTTACAGTAATGTATTGCAAGCTGTATTTGAGTGGCTTGTCCGTCACCCAAGCATTTTGCCAGCGCCAACCAAGCTGTCCATTGCCTGGAGTGTTTTATTGAATGTTGTGATGAAAAAACTCTTGGAGCAGTCAAGAGCATTGAGAAAATTATTAATTGGTTGGTGGAAGTTTAGATAATTGTTTATCAAATCAAATTGCCGTTGGCAATTGAGTCTTTCATGACATATAGCCTGCGACCCTATTCAGGTGGAAATATTTGGGCCCCGTTTGTTTGCTGGAAAGTAGTTTCTTTTTGAAAAGTGAATTCAGGGAAAGTGAATTCCGGGAAAGTATTTTCCGTTGTTTGGTAGTGTAATGGAAAATAAATTGGAAAACACTTTTCAGTATTTGGTTATGTCATGGAAAATGAGCTGGAAAATAACTTATTAATGTTTTATTTTTCTCAAGTTTATTAAAATAATAAGGAACAAATCTTACAAATTAAAAATTTGAATGAGAATGAAATTGAAAAAAAAATATAATTTCATAAATTATCTCAAATAAAATAAATAATAATCAAAATAATAGAGATCAAATCTAAAAAATTAAAAAAAAAATGAAAGATGCAGAAATTAAAATAATAATAATTAACATTTTATAAATTATTTCAAATAAAATAAGTAACAATTAAAAGAATGGAGACCAAATTTGATAGAGAAAAAATTTCAATAAAAAAATGATAAGGAAAAAGCAAATAGCAATTATAAAAATAAAGATCAAAGTTAATATAAAAATTAAATTTTAAGAGATGAAATTGAAAAATAAATATTCAAAACAAATTATATATAGCAATCAAAAGTTTAAGGATTAAATTTGATATAATCAGTAAATAATGACATTTCTAAATTTTTCACAACTTCTGGAAATTGTTTTCCACCCAAATTTTTCAGGAAAACACTTTCCTGAAAACTAAGCCAAATTTTCCTTTGACTGGAAAGTGTTTTTTGTTGACCAACTTTTCTAATGGCAAACAAACATGGGAAAGTTTGGAAAGTGATTTCCCGGAAACCACTTTCCGGAAAACAAACACAGCCAAAAGGGAAAACACTTTCCTGGAAACCAAACCAAATTTTTCTTTGACTGGAAAGTGTTTTCCGTTGACCAAATTTTCTAATGGGAAACAAACACATGAAAGTTTGGAAAGTGATTTTCCAGAAACTATTTTCCGGGAAACAAATATGGCCTTGGAATCATTAGGAAAGCATGTTTCTGTTGCACAAAAGTCTTCATGAAAGCCTTTTCCCCTGGATGATATTTTCAGTGGGCTGCTAGGCAGCTCCATTGCTATGAATTGACTGATCCAGGGCATGTCTCATGAGCTATTTTTTTAAGGTTCTAATGAATATCACATTAAAGCTTAAGGAGTTTCATTCTCTCTGTTTGCATCTATGTGATCTGATGTTGCATCCAGATGGCAATTCAATTTGCCTTCTTAAATTTTGATCACCAAAAATGTCCAGTGTCTGACATGCCTTCATTGTTGATGCAGGTCAGCAGTCAGAGACTTTCCATTGGCATGACACCAAGAACTCTACGGCTTCCCAAACCTGGTGAAATGCTTCTCTCTGTGCGGGGTTCACCTCTCGGTGTCTACAAGGAAGATAACATGGAAGCCATACATGGTATGCTTTTAATGCAAAAGTATATTCAATGCCTTTGCAATGTATGATTTACATACTGCATGGATGAGTGGATAAGCATGCCCTTTATTATGTCATACTTTTGAAAGTTGTTCAAGTCTGAAAACTCTTAATAAACGAATTGTCCTTGTTTCCCTTGTATTATATATGTCATACTTTGATTCTGATGGAAAAAACGCTGATTGCAGAGACAGACGAGGATTGACAGGATTTATATCATCCAATTAGTCATTGTTTAGAAGATGCAGCACTCACTGACCCTATCGGTTCTAAAGTATTCTGTGCTTGTACAAACGTGTAGTGTAATGCAAGAAACTGTACCCAATTCCCATTGCTATGTATGTTCGTGGTTATTCTTAATTGAAAAGTAGTCTCGCCAGTTGACAATCTGCCGTGTAAATTTCTCACTTAAATGGACCTAATAGATACAAGATGTGGACCCATTTATTCCAAATTAATCTGCTAGGATTGAATGGAATGACGGCTGTTGATCTCTTTTGGATGTGGGCATTGAATTGGTATTTTGGGTATTTTGACAACACCTTGATCATGAGCTAACATCCCATCCCATGCGTGCTAACTTCGTTAGATGTGATGGCTCTTTCTTCTTTTCTGGTATCATTTGTTATCTGTGTACAGCTTTGCAGCGGAAACCCAGAATAATATCTCGTTAATATAGCCATGATTAAACTGTGGCAGACTGCTTTTTGGCCAACAATGCAGCACCCAATTGGCAGCACCTTCACCACTTGCCGTTGTCATCTGTAGTTTGACAGTTCAAATGATGGATTTCTTTCTCTGCCAAGGGAATGAAAACTGGCAATCAGATTGGCCGTCCTAAGTCGAATGGTCCAAGTCCGGTCTTTGTGAAGGCTAAAACAGCTGCAGTCATATAATAGCTGCAAGTTGCCATGAACCATTAATGAAGAAAAAACATGGGTATCTAATTTAAACTTCGCTTTTACAGTACTATTTTATACATAAACAAGCTTGTACAGTACTTTCTTGTCTTGCACCAAAAAATAAATACTATCTGTCAATTGTGGAAAGACAGTCCCCATGTTCAAGGTTTCCCCACAATGATCGAGTAGATATCGAAGGACCAGTATAATCCTAGCTTGACTGCCGTTTTCCTCATTCTTCCCCTCCCCTTGTAGCCCCAAGCTACCTCATATGTTAAAGTGAGAAAGAAGCAGAGAAAGTCACATCAAGGATCTCAGGAGGGCTTGCCTTTATCACGTCAAGTTACACGATGAAATAATTTAGCGTGCTGGTGGGAGATGTCTGCGACATGCTAAAGGAATTCTACTTCTAAAATTCTCTATTTTGGGTCAAATAGCAAGCAAATTAGCTTGCAGTGTACCAAAAATACTTTGAAATGCATATAACCCTTCAGCAAACAATGAATTTTAGAGCATGTTCAAAATTATTTGAAGAGGAGGCAAAAAGAAATTTGTTCTTTGCATTTGGGCTGCTAGAAGAAAACAAAACAACCAAAAAAAAAAAAAAACAAGCAGGAAAGGATATGATTGCTACTGGATTTTTACTTACCACAATATGAATATACTAATCAAAACACACCAAAACCATTCCAGCCACAGAAATTTGCTGAAATATGATCTCACTTTATCTGGCTTGGTTTTTTAGGTAGCAAAAGGAAGGAGAAGCAGCATTAAATCTTGCATGTAAATTGGTAAGGTCCATAGCTAGAATGTCACGTTTAAGCCAACAAGCAATCTTGCTTCTTCCCATACGAATCAATCAGCAAATTAAAAGTAATAATGCCAGGCTTACATTGATCGCTTTTCATGCGAGAAAGTACATTTTCCATTTCTCGGATAATCCCATTTTCCCCATATGCATCCATCACGCCATTATATGTATATAATCAGGCGAAACAATGCTCTCATCAAGATCTTTAAATAAAGCATTAACTTGATTTACATTTCGAGCTTGAGCAGATGCTCTCAAAAGAATATTACAAGTCACAACATTGGGTTGGCACCCTTCAGTACCTTTCATCCTCCAAAAGCATAC
>Ga0325411_1000603_pt1 | contig 37939 bp, 28 predicted proteins | sample PopdelMetagenome_13_FD_206181 | JGI IMG/M metagenome (GOLD analysis project Ga0325411, IMG submission 206181) | Populus deltoides microbial communities from Bellville, Georgia, United States - Xylem-PdIQD-R4 | ecosystem: Host-associated > Plants > Phyllosphere > Stem > Wood/Secondary xylem...
TTAAAGATATATTATATTATTAGACTTGTTATTATAAAACATGCTTTAGTTAGGGAATTTAACGATACTTTAGTGCAATACGATGATATAAAGCCTTAATGAGAATACACTTTTAAGTACTAATCAAAAGGCAATGTACAAATGTCAATGCAAGCTTTAAGGATAGGAATATCCAATTTTGATGATAAATAAAAAAAATGATTTCATCAAAAATATGAATAAACCTTGTGTTCACAAAAGGTTAGTAGGAGTGCTGTTATTTTTCTAGTATTATATACAAATCACATATTATTGTTAAGAAACGACATATGTTTTGAAGGCACTTTTGGATGAAAGATGTAAAAAGAAGTAAATTGGAGGTAATTGGCAGATTTGACCTTCAGTTGATGTTTTGTACAGAGCATGAGCTCTAGAGGTCAAAATGAAGTGATTCCAGTGGCATTAAATGCTAACATCCATACCTTTCTAGACATCGAAGGCAATAAAATAAAATAAGAAAGAGCATGGAAATCGCAGCCTTCAAAGTCAAATCTCGCAATTTGTCAGTGTTGACCTTCGGCCATTCCGACTTGAATATCTTGAGCTACAAAAGTCCATTTGATGCAAACTCAATGTTTTTGGATTTCTGACTCAAAGCCCTATCAACGCTCAAAATTTCAACCATAAAAGATGTCATATGAGAGGGAGATATGATTCTTCAAAGATGACAACTGAATTCTGCTATCAAACATGTTTCGTAAAGAAACGGGTCCAAATTACGTTCTGAAGCATCTAAACTGATATCCAAGTTTTTATTTCAGCAATTTAGCTCCTCTAAGTCAAAGCTTAAAGATTTCATGCAAGGTTATTTCTCTTTTTTAGGAAAATAGTTATTAAAGTATTTAAATGTAAACTATCTACTTAAGGGAGAACTATTTTATAAAATAGAGACTAGGGTTTCATATGATATAAAAAGAATTAGAGAAGACAAGGGAGAGCAGCTAGCCAAGAAGAGAAAAACGCCCCCTTCCTCTAAGAAACCCGAAATCATGTTTTTTTCTTTCTTTTGTATTAATTGTTCAACAAATATGCAAGGCTAAATCTTTTTCTTAGTTGCAAGGACACTGAAACCTCCAAAATTCAAGAACTGTGAGATTTATTTTACCTTTTTTTTCATTTTATATGATGAACATGTTTGTTCTCCTATGCTTATTTTTCCTGTGATTGTTTATTTTAATTGATAAAGCGGACTCTAAGTTATTAATTGTCAACAATTTATTGCTAAGTTTGATATCAAAACTGGAGTTGTGGTATATGAACTTGTGAAGCAACTAAGTTTAATAATTGTGGCAGATCTATGTTATTAATCCTAAGGAGAACATTCAATCAAATCAAATATAGATTGCGGACAATTATGTTTCCTTGATTAATCAACTTATCTAGTTCTTAAAGCTGCCATTGAATTAAATTATTAGTGCGGACACTGTGGTTGTTTGATGGTTATGGTTAGTTATATGGCGCATTCGTTAAATAACTATTGTTAAGAAGAGATAAATATTTAGAATATAAATTAATGTTTCAGTTCCATGATCAGTTCTGATTTTCGTAAGTGGATGTGTGCTTGCGACCAAGGTTTGTTCTATTGATAATTTTCTGATTTTATTTAATTTTTCTTGATAGTTTTTTATTTTCTTTTGCTTTAGCCTATATAACGTCCAACCCCCCCAAAAAAAAAATTGCATATCATCTAGCATAAAAATCAGACTTGAACCTTCCTCGTGTGATCGGCCCCTTGCTTGCTTTATACTATTTTGTGTGTTGTGTTTTAAGCTAGGGTCATTAATTTGTGCAACCACGACATCGCAACATAAGGTTGGAAAAATAATGAATATCAATCAATATATGTTTTATTCTAAATAATAGTGCTTTAAGTTGGAAGATTTTCAAACAACAGAGCACAACTAATTCTACAATTAAATAAGAGTACATTTCTACGTTTGAGAAAATAAAGAGGTTATTTTGATTAAAAAGTTCATCAATGAACTATGTTAGTTCATAGTATTATTGATCTAGTTGCCCTTTATTGTTGTTGCTACCCAACTTTTGACTCATGTTTTTTATAGATTTTTAGAAAAAATAAAAAATAGCAAAAAAACAATGAAAACCCCAAAAAATATATTTTTGATATATTTGCATCGTTTTTAGTATTTTCAACGTCATCTCAGAAGAATTTAAATTTTTAAAGGTATTTTGAACGTGTTCAAATTTTAACGTGTAAATTTTACAACCACTAATTTTTCTTATTGAGTCGATGTTGGTATTGTTTGTTTTTAAAATAAATTCAAAATACAAAAAAAAAGTTGAGGAACCAATGTTGATTATGGCCAAGCTACACTTCTCCTATAAATATCATGCTATAGTAAAACATCGAGGGGGGGAGAAAAATTTACAAGCATGGGGGTGGAGAAAATTTAATGGGAGGAGGGGAGGAAAATTAACATGAAAAACCCTAAACCCCAAAGAACCCCACAAAAAATGGGTCTTCTTTGCAAGCCGCCGCCCCCCTCCCTTTATTAAAAAACCAGAGCCCCCATTTTCTCCAGGGGACGGTCCGCTCGCTCACTTCCCCTCTTCCAAAAAAGAGCCATCACCGTTCCCCCCATTTCCTCTCAGGTCCCAACCAGAGCCTTCCCCTCTTTCCCTGTTGATGCCGGTCGGCCCCCCTCCCTTCCAAAAACTAGAGAAACTGACGCTTACTTCCCCTCTATCAAAAACAAAGGTCGGCCACCCCACCCATCTCCTGTTGGTTTCTCCATCTTCTTAGAAGAGGAAAGAACCAACCAGAGCGCCCCCTCTGTACACAGACCTTCCCCTTCCTTTAGATGGTTCTCTCTCAAACAGCCGCTCACCTAAACCAAAACCGGTTCTCCCTCTCACAGCCATCACTACCTCTTCCCTCAGGAGAACTTTCCCTTCATCTCCCCGTAGATTGGCCTCCACATAAGCCAACCACCACCTCCAGCAGCAGCCAACTCGCGGCGGCGCCCACAGACCCGTAGCTGTTCCCTGCGCCCAAGAAACACTTCCTTCTCCCTCACAGCGAGACCTTCAAGCATTGGCAGATAGCAGGATGAAAGCAAGCCGAGAAGAAGAAAGAAGATAGAGGTTCACAAATCTAAAAACAGAAAAATCCGAGAGCAGATCTGGACTAAAACAGACCTGCTTGTTGCGTTTTTTAGTGTTTTGTAGGTCAACGCCGGCGAGGAAAGTGAAGAGGGGAGGAAGCCGTTTTAGATCTCCCCTGCCGCCGGTCTTTTTGCGGCGGCACGTGGACACGCTCCACCACTGCTCCGCAGTTCCTGGACTTTTTAGGGACCTTTTTTTGTAATTTTTACATGATTGAATATGTATTTAAATTTCTGTTAAATGTTTTTTAGTTTATGTTATGTTGTAAACATTGTAACAGAAAAACATAGTAAAAAGTAAAAAGTGATGTGTAAAGGTGTGTTTGTATTTTTATTTATTTATGTTATTAAATTATAAAATCAAAAAGACAAAAAGAATTAAGTGTTTAATTTGAATATGATTAAATATCTCAATGTTGTATTTTCCATGAAAATGTAAGAACGTGTTTCTACATATATTCTGTGATTTAATAACTGATTTATTAAAGTCTTAAAATTTGATTAATATTTCAAATTTTCAAATCACATCAAACCATAAAGCAGTTTACCTTAAGTAGGGTGCGCTAGGGGTGCTAATACCTTCCCTAGCTACAACCAACCCCTTACCCTCGAATCTCTGACAACGACCAGTAAATCTGGGTTTCCTAGTAACCCTCAATCAAATACTAAGTGGTGACTTTTAAGAACCAATCAAGCAAACATAACAAAAAATCACCACAAACGCCGCGCTGGGGACGTGCGACAGAATGACGACTCCACTAGGGAAGGTACTGTTTTCGACATTATCGAACTAAGCTTTGTGTTTTGATGTGTTCAAGTTTTGTTTTGTGTGTTTTGTTTTGTTTTGTGTTTTATTCATGCATTGTATAGATTCTCTCATGCATCACATGTTTTAATTTTTGAAAGCATACACAAGCTTCAAGTTAGGTGGAAGACTAGCAGCTTACCTTATGACTTTTAGTCAAGGTTGAAATTTGTGTAAACCCCAACTGTTCGTTGAGTGTTTAGACTGGTAATGGTTGGTACGTGTACCTTCTCAATGCCTGTTGAGCCCCCATATCGCCTTTACGAGGGTGATCACTGGGACAACAGGAGACCCTTTTAGAGACCAAGTAGTAAACATATCCTTTGTCTCACTTAAAAAGATTAGAACCTTCCTTTAGGATGTATGCTTCGTTTTGCATCTAAGTTAAGCCCTTCTTGAAGCATCTTGAATTCAGGACTTATGGAGGGATATAATGGTTATTATTCAAGAAATTTCTATTGTAGAGTTTGAGCAAGAATAAAAATTCTTGTTTCATCATGCAAGAGTTATGACCATATGTCCCCCTTGAAGGGTCAGTTCATCATATAGATTACATGTCATACATTTATCATGCATGTACCGGGATGAAAAATAGGTTCCCCCATCTGAGGTTTACTATGCTGGACTGAAAAGGATGGATGATAAAGAAAGGTGTCAGAGAGAGGCTCATTGTCAAAAGGAAGTTGAGAGCATCAAGGTGAAGTAGATAGACTCAGATCTGCTTGAACAAGTGTTGAGCATCAAATGGAAAGGGAATGTCTGCACAGTCTTATGGGGAACACTGTTTGTCCACGTCCAATTAAAGCCACATCTCTCCTTTTTTCAGTCATGAACAACAACAGCAATGCCTTCAGTCATCAACTAATGACAACCTTTGTTATTGTTCAATTGCACTGTTAATTTTTAGCCTCCACATCTTCCAATGGCACCAAATAATTGCTAGTCTTTTGTGCATGGTGCATTGGATTTCTTTGAAATCACCCCCACTGTTAGCTCAATTCCAGTTCAGCAGCACAAGATGTTGTGAAGATCGCCGAAAGCATTGAACAAGTAATGGATATGGGAAAGATTAAAGGTTCTACCATGAATTCCTGAATAAAGAAGAGAGTTGAATCAGAAGATGACTCTGAAGGTGGGAAACCTTAGTTGTGTGGTCTAGTTAGGTCTTGCTATGCTTATGCTACTCAAATGTCTTTGCCAAGATTGACATCTCTCTGCCACTCGAGTTTGTCGACTAGCATCTATTAGATTCCAGACTTGTTGCCCCGACTTCGACAAATTGCATGCAACCACCGCGGTATAATTCAGATGAGATGTGAATATTATGGTGGGTTCCTGAACCATTTTAGTTGAACAGATGCAAGAGTTTCAAGAATCGAGCTGAGTTTGTAAAATATGATGTCATCGATCATTTTGTCACCAGAACATCCTCAGAATGACAGGTGATCAGAATTGATTGGCAAAACACATATATTGCCAGAGAAGTTGATCTAAGAAAGGGTTAAACTGTTAATCATTTTGTTATGGAGTTTTGTCATTCTGCGTTTTGTTTTGGGGTCACATTTTATCCTTAAATGAAACATGTCTTCTCTTTGTCTTCTTGTTGTTTTGAAATCAAGATATGCCTCTTTCAAAGGGTATTTTGATAAAATATTTTTTTTTATCAAACTCCAACATGCAAAATTAAAAAGCATTTTGATTACAGAAAGGATTCGATGTTTGTTAAAATTGCATGAGGTGACCAAACAATTTTGAACTCATATAGCTAAGTTTTAGCAGTATGCATAATGACATGTAGTGGATTCGATAGTTATGGACTCGTGAATCATGATTCTTACAAGTCTAAATCATTACACGAGATGAGGTCAAAATTTATCGGTTCTAACCGACATGGCTTGAAATGAGAAAAGGTCATTTTTGTTATCCCATCACTTTCTAAAGATTATATCCCTTGTGCTCCCCATTTGAGCCTAATAGAATATTTTTTTTCAAAAGAAACCCTGACTAGGATCACACCCCACACTAGGGGCAAATAAGAGATATTTTAAAGACACTAATAGCATCAATGGATAAAAGAAAGGTTTAGAACAAAAGTCTAATGATTGAGAAAGGGCTAGAAGAACAAAATCCATAGATTGAGGGCCATCCAAGAAAACTTTGAGGAAGGCTATGTAAAAGCAAAAAAAAAAAAAAGAGTGGAATGGAAGGAGAATGCCTATCAATTCTAAGAGGGGCAAAAGAGGTTTCAATTGAAGAAAGACATAGTAAATGCCAAAAGTAAAACAAAAAATCAAGCTTCATATCTTTTGGTGTGTCTAGGATAAAGCTTCTAATGTCTTTAAAAAAAAATTCAGATTGCATTATGAGCTATGTTAAGAGAATTCTGATCTTTGAGATTAACAAGGTTATATGTCACTTTCTCTATAATGACAACAAGAGAAAGAGAGTTGATGAATAGTTAATATTGATCCTAGGTCTTTGAAACCCTCAAACACCTTTTGAGCTTTTGAAATTCCTTTCTTTCATAGTTATGAACCATAGCCTGCATTATGTGCTTTTAAAAGCTCTTTTTGATCAAGTAAGCAATTTGAACCGATAAATGGCGCTCTCAAAACTTGAAGAGCTTTTCCATAAGAGTTGTGGCTTCATGGATTAAGCTACTGGTTATTATGCATGCTAATAAAATAAGCGCTAAAAAAGAAAACAATCTTTCTTGATGAATCCTCAAGTTTGGACTTGAGCCTTTTATTTTCCTTGAAATTCACAGAAGGTCACCTTATTCATAGACCATCAAATGATATACCCAAAATTAAAGATTAAAACCGACAAAAAGAACCATGAAAAAAGTCATTTCAATCTTATAACGGGTCATTTCTGTTTTCAAAATACAAGACAATCAAAGGACTGCATTGAATAGCGTGTGTTGGATCTTTGATCGAAGAAGCTTGAATTTCAAAAATATTTTTAAACTAACATCTCTCTGATTTCATTTCAACAATTAGACTTGAATAGACATGATCTTTGAAATATGAGATTTGATTTCAGAATAAGAAAGATTGTTAAATAAGAACAATATCGATCAAATTTGCAAAATCCTTGACAAAAATGACATCAACATTTCTCGACACTCCTTGAAAAGTTGATCACTTGGGGGCAATACAGTGGACCCTGAGAAGAAAAACAAATAGTATTCAGATTAGTTGAGGGCAAAGAAAGATGATCAAATGATGAATCAATGAACGAGCACATTCAGATCATATTGGGGTAATGTTGTTCAAAGACAGTTCATGATTTAGTGAACTTCAGCAGCAATTAATGAGCAACGCTACACTTGAAGGATATTTTCATATCTTTATCTTGGTTTGTCATCTCCAACATTGCTATGACTTTTGAATGATGTTATCACATAGTTGCATTTGAATGAATGTTGGAAGGATGCACCTACCAAGATTGATTATGGTACCATTTGTTTTGAAACCCAAAGGTGCACTTTACCGCATGAATATGGGTGATGAACATCATTGATAATGCCAAATCATTTCTTTGCATAAGATGTTTTGACAAGTTAAGAAGAACTTATTAAGAAAGAACATTGAGCATACAACGATAAGCCTTTTACTGCAAAGTATGAGATCCATGTCTGGATGACTTGGCAGTTTCCAAGAAGGTTGATGATAACATATACTTGAAAAGTATTGTTTCAACTGGAGGCAACTTTATGACTGGTTGACAATCTTAATGGGTGTCGGCATGATGCACACAATCAATTAGAGGATAATTCTCAAAAGAATTCAAAAGAGAAAATCCTTCATCATGAATCAAGCAACACCACATTTGGGGGAATTGTCAAGCTTGATAAACAACGAGAGCAGTAACTGTCGAAGATTGCCTAAGATAGGCACTGTATTTACAACTGAGTGATGGCTAGCACATGAATGAGCCAATACATCGAAAGAACAAAGAAGGCTTTGGAATGCAAACAAAGGCACCCTATGACGATGGAGCATCAAAGAGTAGGGACCTATATTTCAAATCAGGTAAGGATGCATGCATGCCATCTAACCTTAAAGCATTGCACATACTTGTGATTTGTTACAGAAAGATCCTCAATGAAGTCCAGCAAGATTGTGCACAAAGAAAGAATCATTAAGTTGATGATAATAAAGAATCGGTTTAGATCCTGGAACGAGAAGAGAATGAGATGAACCCTGTCAGTAGGAGAATCTTAAAGAAACGAGGAGATTAACCTTGTCATCAAGAGGAGTCTTCAAGTCAACCTTGCAATCAGGAAGCGCCAAGTTTGTCAACCTTATCTTGTCAGAACTTTTCCAGCCAAGTCTTTTTGCCAGGTAAGTCACATTCTATCATTTGGGTAGATCACCCATTATAATGAGATCGCCTTTTGTTTTCCATATAGGTAGGTCACCCATAACAATGAGACCACCTTTCACCTTGCATCTGGGTAGGTCAACCATAACAATGAGACCACTTTCCACTTTTTATCTGGGTAGGTCACCCATCATAATGAGACCATCATCTTTCATTTGGGTAGGTCACCCATCATAACGAGACCATCATCTTTCATATGGGTAGGTCACCCATCATAATGAGACCATAATTTTTTCTAGGTAGGTCACCCATCATAGTAAGACCATCTTGCATCTGGGTAGGTCACCCGTCATAATGAGACCATCATTTTCAATCTGGGTAGGTCACCCATCATAATGAGACCATCTTTTTTGGGTAGGTCACCCATCATAATGAGACCACACTAATGAGACCATCTTTTTTGGGTAGGTCACCCATCATAATAAGACTACACACACATCTTTGTATTGGTTCTGGTTAAAAAAGATTGCTAGATGGGATTTCAGGTTAACCTAACCACACACAGAGTTTAACTTTGGTTAAAGGGAATCGCCAGATGGGATTTCAGGTTGACCGAGCTACACACCAATTTTGGTTTCAGTTAAAGGAGATCGCCAGATGGGATCTCAGGTTAACCCGATCAAAAGGGCAGGTTGCTCGTGAAAATAGACCAGCGTGAGTATGTGTGGGCAGGTTGCCCGTGAAAGTAGACCAACGTGAGTATGTGTTGGCAGGTTGCCCGTGAAAGTAGACCAGCGTGAGTATGTGTGGGCAGGTCGCCCGTGAAAGTAGACCACGTGAGTATGTGTTGGCAGGTTGCCCGTGAAAGTAGACCAGCGTGAGTATGTGTGGGCAGGTCGCCCGTGAAAGTAGACCAACGTGAATGTGTGTTGGTAGGTCGCCCGTGAAAGTAGACCAGCGTGAGTATGTGTGGGCAGGTCACCCATGAAAGTAGACCAGTATAAGTGTGTGGGCAAGTCGCCCTTGAAAGTAGACCACAATGAGTATGTGTGGGCAGGTCGCCCGTTAAAATAGACTAGTGTGAGTATGCGTGGGCTGGTCGCCCCTGAAAATAGACCACAATGAGTATATGTGGGCAGGTTGCCCTTGAAAATAGACTAGTGTAAGTATGTGTGGGCAGCTCGCCCCTGAATTTAGACCAGTATGAGTGTGTGGACAGGTCGCCCTTGATAATAGACCACATTTCTTCAAAAAGCGCGGGTCTCCCAAGATAATGAGACAATTTTCTTTTAAAAAGTGAAGTTCTTGGCTGAGTGGATCACTCAGTAAGCCAGGAAGACCTTTTGTTTTCTTTACAAGCTTACTATACAAAACATTGAAGAATTTTTGCTTCGTAAGCATTATAAAGAGGGGGCATCTGTTGCTATCCAACTTTTGACCCATGTTTTTGATAAATTTTCAGAAAAAATAAAACAAATAGCAAAAAAACAATGAAAACCCTAAAAAATATATTTTTGATATATTTGCATCGTTTTCAGCATTTTCAACGTTATCTCAAAAGAATTTAAATTTTCAAAGATATTTTGAACGCGTTCAATTTTTAACGTGTAAATTTTACAACCATTGATTTTTCTTATGGAGTCAGCGTTCAATTTTTAACGTGTAAATTTTACAACCATTGATTTTTCTTATAGAGTCAACGTTGGTATGGGGGGATTTACAAGCATGGGGGCATAGAAAATTTAATGGGAAGAGGGGAGGAAAATTAACATGAAGAGCCCTAAAACCCAAAGAACGCCATAAAAAATCAGTCTTCTTTGCAAGCCGCCGCCACCCTCCCTTTATCAAAAAACCAGAGCCCCCATTTTCTCCAGGGGACAGGCCATTCTCTTCCCTTCTACCAAAAATAAGCCATCACCGTTCCCCCTATTTCCTCTCAAGTCCCAGCTAGAGCTTTCCTCTATTTCCCTGTTGAGGCCGGTCGGCCCCCCCTCCCTTTCAAAAACCAGAGAAGCCGCCGCTCACTTCCCCTCTGTCAAAAACAGAGGTCAGCCACCCCACCCATCTCCTGTTGGTTTCTCCATCTTCTTGGGAGAGGAAAGAACCAACCAGACCGGCCCCCTCTGCACACAGACCGCCCCCTTCCCTTAGATGGTTCTCTCTCAAACAGCCACTCACCTAAACCAAACTGGTTCTCCCTCTCACAGCCGTCACTACCTCTTCGCTCAGGAGAACTTTCCCTTCATCTCCCCGTAGATTGGCCTCCACAGAAGCCAACCACCGCCTCCAGCAGCAGCCAACACGTGGCGGCACCCACAGACCCACAGTTGTTCCCCGCGCTCAGGAAACACTTCCTTCTCCCCCACGGCGAGACCTTCAAGCATTGGCAGATTCGTCTACTGCCACGGCCATAACCACGGCCAGATCTGCCACTAGTAGGAAGAAAGCAAGCTGAGAAGAAGAAAGAAGACAAAGGTTCACAAATTTAAAAAGGGAGAAATACGAGAGCAGATCTGGACTAGAACAGACCTGCTTGTTGCGTTTTTGAGTGTTTTGCAGGTCAACGCCAATGAGGAAAGTGAAGAGGGGAGGAAGCTGTTTTGGATCTCCTCTACTGCCGATCTTTTTGCAGCGGCCCATGAATCCATGCGCCGTAAGTGGCAGCTGCGCGTGGAGGTGACGCTCCGCCACTGCTCCACAGCTCCTAGACTTTTTAGGGACTTGTTTTTTGTAATTTTTACATGTTTGAATATGTATTTAAATTTTTGTTAAATGTTTTTTAGTTTATGTTATGTTGTAAACATTGTAACAGAAAAACATAGTAAAAAGTGATGTGTAAGTGTGTGTTTGTATTTTTATTTATTTATGTGATTAAATTATAAAATAAAAAAGACAAAAAGAATTAAGTGTTTAATTTAAATATGATTAAATATTTCAAGGATAAATAAAATCATGTATTTTTCATGAAAATATGAGAATATGTTTTTATATATATTCTAGGATTTAATAACTGATTTATTAAAGTCTTAGAATTTGATTAATATTTTAAATTTTCAAATCACATCAAATTGTAAAGCAGCTTATCCTGTAGGGTGTGTTAGGGTGTTAATACCTTCCCTAGCCACAATCAGTCCTTTACCCTCGAATCTCTAACAACGACCAGTAAATCTGAATTTTCTAGTAACCCTTAATCAAATACTAGGTGGCAACTCTCAAGAACCAATCACGCAAATATAACAAAAAATCGCCATAGACGTCGCACGGGGGACGTGCGATAATTGTGATAACAATGAAGCCATTGCAAAAGCAAATGAATCAAGGTCTCATCAATGATCCAAATAAGTACTTAGAAAATTCTATTTGATTTAATAAATCAATGAACTGAAAGATGTAAAGATAGAGTGAGTACCCATTATAGACAATGTAGAAGATCCTCTTACTAAATCAATATCCAAAGCATTAATGCTATATGGAGCAATATGATATTAGATACATAAGTAATTGTCTTTGGTGCAGGTGAGAGATTGCTAGTTTAATATGCCCTACCAATCGGTTGGTTACATATGACATAATTATATTCATGTAAAAACATATTTATTATTAATAAAAGTTTAATTTATCTTTAATATTTATATAATATTAGATTAATGAATCTATTTAATTTATAAATCTAGAGTAAAAATAAAGTCCATGGAACAAAAATATTTTGCAAACGAAATTATAAAGTTGTTATAATTATGAGATCTCTATTGCATCAAAGCATTGTTCGTAAAATGTTCCTAGTCGATGCTCTCTTAAATACTGGACATTTATTAGAGTCATAAAAACTAATATAATTGTATTCTTTCCTTGATGAAAGGAAGTTGTTGTTCTTATAAGTTGAGGTATATGAGATACCTAGAACTAATATGTAGATGTTTGTCATAAGACATAAACACTAAATTGACCCGCATGAGAATTTTATATGAAGAGATCACCTATATCTATGGAAAGGCTCACATAGTGGTTGTGTAAGTGATCATTAAACTTGAGATCATTAAGTTATCTTATATAGAGAATGTTATACTTTGATCCTGTTACATATTATCTTAATCGAGGTAACGAAGGGAAAGACATTAAGTATATCATGAACTATATAAAGATACTTAAGTGATTAAGATATGATTTATCACTTTAGGTAAATTGGGGGAAAATGTTTTATATATGCTATCAAATAGTATTGACTAAGAAATCCTTGGCCAATGTGGAATGAGATTTAAAAAGAGTTTTAAATATTATTCAAACGATCAATAACTATTATGTAGAGAACAAATATGATTTAACATGGTAGACATACTTCATGCTTTAATGTTAAATCAAAATATTATTAATGAAAGGATATCAATTACACTCAGAAGCCGGTCACTGAAAGCTTAAATCAAACCACTAATAACTTTTCTAATATTTGGGGGATGACACGTTGCTAGACGATGTACCTAATTTTCAAATATAAATTAATCAATTTTTGAATTAATAATAAATTAAAAATTTTAATTTATTTAATTCTATTTAATTAGAATTATAATTTATATTTAGACCAACATATTAGGAACCTAATGTGTTACACATATTAAGAACCATTAGTCATAAATCAAATTATGATGACTTAATTAAGTATGACTTAATTAAAATATATTTTATAAATTAAGGATTGTAATATAATTAATACATGGATTGTATTTCTAAACCTAGAAAAAAAAAGATCTTGATTGAGTTAATTTCTAAAATTGTCTTGAATTAATATATGGATATTATTCTAGGGGCAAATTGATATTTTGTCAATTTATAGGGTTTTCCATATTTTCCAATAAATAGCAAGCTATGCCTCTTATTTTTAAAGGTTGTTGTTTATTAGAAACAGAAACTACGTAAGTCACAAAATAGAGAGCTAGCTTTAAGTATAACAATCTCTCTCTCTTAAATAGGGATTTAGGAGATTTCTCACTGATGGTTCGTGTGGATTACCATTGGAGGCCAGATAATTGGATGACTTGTGGTTTGCGATAACCCAGCCTTTAAAGAATTATTTAAAGATAGAGAAGATCGAATCTTCAGGTAATAAATCCTTAAACAACTCTAGATTTATCTAACAGGATCGTAGGCACTCCCGAATAGTTTTTTTTTTCCACTCGTGTATGATATTTGAGAACCCATCACCAAGTCGACTAAATAACCAACAATTTAGCTAATCATTTTGAATTCCTCTTGTTTTCACCTCATTTCATTGTAAACCAAAGAATCTTTTATAAAAAAAACACTCCACCACCCATCAAATGTAAAAGGTGAATCAACTCACCTTAGTTTTATAAAAAAGCAATCTCTAATTCAATTTTTTAACACTCAAAACACAGCTTCTAAGACAAAACAAAACCAAAGAAAATGTTGATTTCAACAACTAAGCCAACAACATCAGCTCTTAGATAACATGATGTAAATTTCATTAATGAAAGGGAATTTTAATAACAACAACAACTATCAAGAAAAAACTAGCTTTATATCTCTAACCCATCAATGTTCCATAAATTTAACAAAAACTTAGATAAAGAAAACAACCAAAGAATTTTAGAGATCTATAAAATCTCGCAAAACTTAATTTTAGTAATCTACTCAATAGCAACAACATATGTATAATCAACAGCCTATAAAATTTTGCAAGGAAAATGAAAGGTCAAAGGTAATGTTAGAGAAGTTAGAAATCTCTCAGGTTGAGTTGGCGAGTGCTCCAATACGTAACCAGGAGGTTGATTTTTTGTTTATTTAAAAGGTCGATGGTTTTTTAAAAAACAAATTAATGCATAGAACACATCATCTGTTGTGGGAATGATGCATTGTTCGCGAGGACAAACAACGCATTGTTTGCTATGATAAAAGACATATTATCCACCTCTTCAAACATTTCGGTTATCACAATTATTGTTTTTTGCATAGAAAATTCATTTTTTCACCCATTTTGATATAAAAAGTACCTAATGAACACTCTTAGAACAAAAACAATCAGTTTAACAACCCAAAAAATCTCAAGAAGATCCAAAAATATAAAATCAAACCAAGAAAAATATTTCTCTCTCCATCTCAATCTATTTTTCTAGGTAGATGGAGGTTCAAAACAACCACCATCAAACTTCCGTCATCGAATAGAACTCGTTGACACCAACAACAAAGAGTTTTGTTGTCTAAAAGTGAATAAAATGATTATTTTCTCTCTCATTGCTGGAATCCGATGACTTTCTCTTATCTCTCTCAAATCCAGAGACTAAAAAATAAATTTTTGTACCAAAATTTAAATTGAAAAACTATAGGGATATTGAAGGAAGACAATAAAAAGTAATAGGATGAAAAGTAACTTTTTCCTCAAATTTTAGATCGGCAATGAGATTTATCCATGCATTATACTTTGGTCCTTTTTCATTCAATTTTTTTCCCGCTAACAATTTTTTTAAAAAAATTAGATATAGAAGGACACAATTAAAAAAAATTGAAGATGAAAAAAAGATTGTGATAAAATGATAATCCTAGGCATTTTAGTATATGTTACTAGACGGGTTCCTGTACTACGCTATGAGTGTGCATTATTTTTCTAGTAAAATATATAGGTGTCGTAAGCATGTTTTAAAAAAGAAGAGAAATTTAATAACTCGGGTTATAGTCCTAACTAACTAAATAAGTTCAATTTATTTGAATCATACGAAGAAAAAAAAAGCGACGCAACAATAGCAAACGAGAAAATATAAATATGAAAAAGCAATCATGATAAAAAAATGGTTACTTTCTCTCTCATCGCTGGAATCCGATGACTTTCTCTTATCTCTCTCAAATCTAGAGATTGAAAAATAAACTTTTGTACCAAAATTCAAATTGAAAAACTATAGGGGTATTGAAGGAAGACAATGAAAAGTAATAGGATGAAAAGTAACTTTTTCCCCAAATTTTAGATCGATAATGAGATTTATCCATGCTTTATACTTTGGTCCTCTTTCATTCAATTTTTTTCTCGCTAATAATTTTTTTTCAAAAATTAGTTATAGAAGACACAATTAAAAAAAATTAAGATGAAAAAAGAATGTGCTAAAATGATAATCCCAGGCATTTTAGTATATATTACTAGACAGGTGTCTGTGCTACGCTGCGGTGTGCATTATTTTTCTAATAAAATATTTAGGTGTCGTAAGCATGTTTTAAAAAAAAAAATAGAAATTCAATAACTCGGGTTATACTCTCTACTAACTAAATAAGTTGGATTTATTTGAATCATATGAAGAAAAAAAGAGACGCAACGATAGCAAACGAGAAAATATATATATGAAAAGGCAATCATGATATAAAATGATTACTTTCTCTCTCATCGCTGAAATTCGATGACTTTCTCATATCTCTCTTAAATCCAGAGACTGAAAAATAAACTATTGCACCAAAATTCAAATTGAAAAACTATAGGGATATTGAAGGAAGACAATGAAAAGTAAATTTTTCCCTAAATTTTAAATTGGCAATGAGATTTATTCATGCTTTATACTTTGGTCCTCTTTCATTCAAATTTTTTCTTGCTAACAATTGTTTTTCAAAAATTAGATATAGAAGACGCAATTAAAAAAAATTAAGATGAAAAAAGAATGTGCTAAAATTATAATGCTAGGCATTTTAGTATATGTTACTAGACAAGTGCCTATGTTATGCTACGAGTCTGCATTATTTTTATAGTGAAATATTTAGGTGTTGTAAGCATGTTTTTTTTAAAAAGAAAAGATTCAATAACTCGGGTTATAGTTCCCAACTAACTAAATAAGTTAGATTTATTTAAATCATAGGAAATAAAAGACCTAACGATAGCAAACTAGAAAATTTATATATGAAACAGATTGAATAAAGTAAAAGGAAAAAAAATACTATGCAAGACAACACATATTATATATATAATTACAAATAAATCATAATAACCTCTTAAAAAATTAAACACACCCACTATAATTAAAAAATATATGTTATTTAAAAAAGGATAAATAAACCGAAAAATCACATAGAAAAGGAATTAATTAAAACATAAATTTAAAAATTATTTTAAAAAATATATCATAAAAATTGAAAATTAGAAAAAAAACACAAAAAGAAAAAGGCTAGGCGTTATGGGACGTGTAAACCAAGCCAGGTGATTGGCCTACTAAGAAAAGGCTCGCACGCGGGCTTGCAAGTTTAGGCCCCCACACAAGGGACTATTTTTTTTTTTTAAGTTAATAGGTCATCCACTCAATTCTTTGACAAAAAAAAAAAAAGAGATGAGGCGTTGTCTATTTTGGTAGATGACACATTGTTTATAATTCTCCAGTTTTTGACCACTTTGGTTTACTCAAAACATCTAGGAAATACCCTTAAAACTTTATTAAACCAACCCATGACCTCTAAAAACATAAAAACATCCACCTCAAAACCCATAATTAACTCAAAACAAAAACTTTTCCCAATCTCAAATTGTTTTTAAACACTTTTAAGGTAAAAAAAACACCTACTCTTAACTTTTTTCATCATACGAAACTATTAGACACAAAAATCGACTATTTTAATAGTCGAAATCATCTCCAACATAAACTCTCTCTGTACACCAGAATTCAGCAACTCCATCTCTCTCTTACACAAAAAAACTAAAAAAATAAGAAAATAAAGGTTGATATCAATATTAAAATTTTAAAAATAAGAGGATCGATTATCTAATAGCTAAAAAAAAAATAATGGATTAAAATGTATTTTTCAAACAAATTCCAAAGCCGCCATCTATTTTACCTGTCTTTTTCACTTCAGTTCTTTATCTTTTAATTCAACTCTCTTTCTTAAAAAATATGTAATTAGGTGCTAATTTAAGTTTAAAAGGGCTCAATTATACAAATAAAAGTTTAAGAATCAAATTAAATTTTTTTAAAAAATTCACTATTGAAATTCATGAAAATATGTTAAATGATGAATAGTAAATAGCTATATAAAATCTTATATCTCTTTTAGTTTAAATCATAATTATAAGAATTTTTTGGTTCACTTTTCTTCTTCATAATAAATTTTTATAAAAGTTAGATATAGAATGATATAAATGAGAAAAAAAATTAGATTTTAAAAAAAGAACTATATTTTTTTAAAAAGGGTAAACTTTTTCATAATAAAAAATATGTTGGGATTAGTTGTTTCCTATAATTTTAATAATATAATATAATAAAGATGAAGATAGAATAAGATAGTGATGATGCGATGAAACCCTAGCTTCTCTCTCCTCCTCTAAACCCTCCCGTTCCCTGTTGCCACAATTTTGGCGTCTGGATCCGGTGCACTCAGCAAGAGAGAGAGAGAGAAAGGTAATTGAAGAAAATGACGACAACGGCCCTGGACATGTCTCTAGACGACATAATAGAAAACAACAGGAAGTCGTCGAATTCTCGAGGCAGACCTCGTTCTTCTGGCGGCCCTGGTCCTTCCCGTCGGTTCTCCAATCGCGCGGGAAACATAACAACGCCCTATTCCAAGGTTACCATCTCACGCATTCTTTGGATTGATTGATTGAACTAATCATAAAAAAAAATATGCACATGCTTAACTATTTTGATTCGAAACTGCTACAGCCCCAGGTCCAAGCTCCAGAGACGTCATGGCAGCACGACATGTTCACGGATAATCCTGTTTCTGCTTCTGCATATCCTGCTCGTGCTTCTTCCATTGAGACTGGGACTAAACTCTATATTTCCAACTTAGATTTCGGTGTTTCTACTGAAGACATCAAGGTCAGTCCTTTTTCTTTTTATTTTGTTTCTTAATTTGCAAATGTATTCGACCCATGAAAAGTAATCGAGTTACTTTAATTTTGTACTGATTTCTGTACAGGAGCTTTTCTCGGAGATTGGTGACCTTAAACGATATTCAGTCCATTATGATAGGAGTGGAAGATCAGAGGTAATCAATCAGTTCATCTACTTTCATAATCTGGAAATTATTTGTGTCCCTCGTGATTACGAAAAAGAAAGGTAATTTCTCGCAGGGAACGGCGGAGATAGTCTTTGCACGGCGGGAAGATGCTGTCTCTGCTGTCAAGAGATACAATAATGTTCAACTGGATGGAAAGCCAATGAAGATTGAGATTGTGGGAACAAATATTGCCACTCGGCCTGCTGTCTCTCCATCCACTAATGGCATGTATAGGAATCAAAATATTGCTGCTCCTAGAAGGTTAGCATTTTAAGTTGTTCCATGACTTACATGCTGTACAATTTCTCTAGTTTAGCCTTTGTGATGGGGTGGTGCTGGTCCGTGGTTTGGTCCGTTTTCTGTTATGCATGATTGGAGTTTCTCATCACTTTCGTCATACCTTTGCTGTATTGATTGCATTAATTTGTTCTGAACTTTGCATGTGTTTGTAATATCAGTTTCCAGCAATGGTCATTTATGTTTGTCTGTGTGTGAGTCTGTGTCCCAATTGGCAAACCCTGTGCTCCTTTTGTTTTGAACTACTGAATTGTGTTTGTGAGTGCTTGTGTATTATCATATTTCATTTTATTTTTTGCATTTGAATTATGTTTGATTTTCTATAATGCAGTAGTAGCCAAGGAAGGGGTGGTACCACGGGACGGCCTCGTGGTGGTGGCCATGGAGTTAGAAGGGGTGGTCGTGGAAGGGGTAGAGGTCGTGGTGAAAAGATATCTGCAGAAGATCTAGATGCTGATTTAGAAAAGTACCATTCAGAAGCTATGCAAGAAAACTGATGGCATTGCCAAGTTCTTGCTCATTTTGCTCGTTTAAGTTTTTTCCTGGAATAGCACCTTGCATTATGATGCTTCGAATTAAAGTACATGTACTTTACCAGTATGCTTCTGTTTTATAGAAGGAAACACAGTCCCAAGTGAGTGCTTGAATTTACTTTTGAAGACATGGGCTTCTTCGACTGTTTGTTGGTTCCTGAATTTCAACTTTGTACTTGGGTTAATGGGCAGCTATTTGATGTACTATATTATTCCCTTCTTTCTTCTATCTAAATACTCCCATTCTCATTGATAGTATCTCTCTGTTCTTTGAAGACCTGAAATGGGTACTGTTATGAGTTGAAGAAAGAGTATGCCGGCTGCAGTTGATTGATGTAGATTTTCTCCATGATCGTCAATCAGTTCACCATGGGCCTGCTTCTGCTCATGGAGCTGGTGAGTCCACATAATTTCAAACCTAGCACTCGGGATTTTTGGTACCTACATCTTTATATGATTGATTAAGTCATAGACGGTCATGTAGTTAGATGAAATCTGTCTGTCTTGCTCATCCTTGGGAATGCTAGCTTGCTAATTATGCCTTGACCACTTGACATTTGTTGTGGATTTATGCTGACTCGCTTGCGTTATTATCTGTTCACAGCATTTGATGTGATTCCTTTTAAGATATGTTAATATTAGATTTAATAGTTTGAAACTTGATTAAATAAAAACTTGTTAAATTAAAGTAATACATAATGATTATTTTCACTTTACGCCTATAAATATAAATAGACACGAACATGTATACAAGATCATAGTAAAATTAGATTAATTCTTTGAAGAGTTTCCAAGTTTAATCAAGAATTTAATAAAAGAATCGCCAAATCATGAAAGATAATAAAAATGTTGAATTTTTTTTTAAAAAATCTATTTTTAAAAAGGTCTCTACAAGAGTTTTTATATTATAAAAAATCCTAAATTTAATAAGATGTCTAATTAATATGGATAAACCTAATATATAATAATAATAATCCAATGAATTTAAATTTAAATAAAAAATTTAATATCTCTAAAAAATCTAATAATAATTAAAAAAAATAAATAAAATAATAGCTCAATTAATATAAATAAGACTAAAGTTGTTTTGTTAATCTGTTAATAGAATCGAAGCTTAGCTTCAAACACATGGTTCTTTATTGTCTTAATGAATTAGAAAATGTGTCATATATTGCTGGAAAGTTATGGCTGTCTACTTTTCAATGTAACTAAAATCATATTAAAATTCTTTTTGTAGTTCCAATTATGACCAAAATAATAGCGAAAGGTCAAAATTTACATATTTGATTTTTTTTTTCAATCTTTTTATAATGTTTGAATACTCACCTACAAGCTCTTCTTGAATATGAAAATATGAATTAAATTAATCGAGGCTTGTACTTTATTATTTAATATTTTCTTAAAATCTATCTTAGCCTATTTGTCTTGAAGAAGTCTATTTAAAACTTTTTGAATCTCTTAGCTCTAAGTCTTGTCATTAAACCAATTAGAACTTCTAATGAATCTGTTGGTGTTGCTTGAATTGTATCATTCCTTCTTTCATTGAGTGGATTCATCCTTGAATTATCTTCTCCACAAAATAAAGAGATCAAAAAAAAATATTGAATGTAACATTGATACCATACTTACCTGGTAGATTCACTTTATAAGTATTGTCATTAATCTTCTTTATGATCTGAAAAAGTCCTTCTCCTCGTGTCATCAATTTTGATCTCTTTTGTTCAAGAAACTTTTCTTTTCTCGTATGTACCCAAACCTAATTTCCTGGTTCAAACCTTACTAATTTGTGTTTTCTATTAGCGTTGAATGTATATTGCTCTTTTTTTCCCTATTTTTTTATCGTGTCTTTTTTTATTACTATCAAGATTAATCCTTTCATCAACAAGTAAAGGAATCAAATTTAATGGTGTTAAAGGATTAAAACCATAAATAATCTCAAATGGTTAATAATTAGTAGTAGAATGCATATTACGATTGCATCCATAAACAAATGACAAATAATTTTTTCAATTTTTAATATTCTTTTGAATGACTACTCTTAATAATTAAGTTAAAGTCTTGTTTACTACTTCGGTTTAACCATTTGTTTATGGATGACAAATAGTAGAAAACAAAAATTTAATTCCTAACTTACCTCACAAAATCTTTCAAAAATAGTTCGAATATTTAACATCTCGATTAGACACAATGCTCATTGGAACGACCGAACTACCTCCTTCAAGAATAGATATACTATATTCATTACATCATCAGTTTTATAGTAAGATATAAAATGTCTCATCTTAGAAAATCTATCTACAACAACAAATATGAAGTCTCTTCCTTTTCTTAACCTAGTTAAACCTAAAATAAAGTTTATAGAAATATCAACACAAGATTCCTTAGGAACATGTAAAGGTCTATATAACCCATGAGGCATCAATTTAGACTTAGCTTGTTTACATGTTATGCACCTATCACAAATTTTTTGTACATCTCTTTTCATGTTAGGCCAATAAAAATATTCATGTAAATCTTTAAAATCTTAGTAATCTTAAAGTGTCCCATTAATCCACCACTATAAGCTTTCCTTACAAGCAATTCATGCATTGAATAATTAATGATGCAACCATATAATTCAATAGTTTTACCCATATTTACCTAATATTTTGCCTATGTTTTATATATAAAATGCCTTGATGTTCTTTGTTTTATGTTTTGAAGGCACTTTTGGATGAAAAATTAAAAAAATATAGAGATAATTGGTAGATTTGACCTCCAGTCGAGGTTTTGTGCAGAGCTTGGGCTCTAAAGGTTGAAATGAAGTGATTCCAGTGGCTTAGAAAGCTAACATCCATACATTTCTATACATATATGGCAAGAAAAATAAAAAAGAGAAAGAGCATGGAAATCGTAGCCTTGAAAGACAAATCTCGCATTTTTCAAGTGTTGACCTTCAGCCATTTCGACTTGAATATCTTGAGCTACAAAAGTTCATTAGCTACAAACTCAATTTTTTTGAATTCTTGACTCGAAGATCTATCAGCCTACCAAATGTCAGTAGAAAAGGAGCTTATATGAGAGATATATGATTTTTCTAAATGACACATGAATTATGTCAGCAAGCAGGTTTTGTGAAGAAACAAGTCCAAAGTACTTCTCAAAGCATCCAAACCAACATCCAAGTCTTTATTTTGGCAATTTAGCTTCTCTAAGTCAAAAGTCATAGCTTGAAAATTTTATGTAAGGCTATTTTTTCTTTTTTAAGAAAATAGTTATTGAAATATTTAAATGTAAATTGTCTACTTAGAAAAGAACTATTTTGTAGAAAAGGGATTAGGGTTTCCTATAAAATAAAAAGAAAGAGAGAAAGGAATGAGGGAGGCCAGAAAAGAGAAGAAATACACACCTTTTCCTCCAAAAACCCGAAATCATACGTCCTTCTTTCTTTTTTATTAGTTTTTCAATAAACATGCAAGGCTAAGGTCTTTTTCTTGGTTGCAAGGACACAGAAACCTTCGGATTTCAAGAACTGTGATACTATTTTACCTTTTCTTTTTAGTTTATATGATGAATATGTTTGTTTTCCTACGCTGATTTCCTATGATTGTTTTTCTATACTGATTTCCTATGATTGTTTATTTTGATTGCTAGAGCGGACTCTAAGTTATTATTGTAAATAATCTATTGCTAAGTTTACTATCCAAATCGGAGTTGTGATATATAAACTTGTGAAGCAACTGAGCTTAATAATCGTGGCGGATCCATGTTATTAATTTTAAGAAAAACATTCGATCAAATCAAACATGGACTGCGGACAGTTATGTTGTATAGATTAATTAACTTATCTCGTTCTTAAGGCTGCCATTGAATTAAGGAAAGGAGATTATCCCACCAACACACAACAAGTGCAACAAAAAAAGTTTATTGATCCGAAAATTGCACCCTTATATGTTTGGTTATGCATTTATTTATATTGACTATAGACTGAAACAAACCCTAATAAACCCCTTATGTGGACTTATATGAGGCCCATTTACAATTAAACTCAAATAATATAAATAAAACCTTAAACCAAGAAGAAAATAATAATAACAATAATAAATATGAATTTAATATCCTAATATGATAGGATTAGATTTGTCACCCAGAAAATCCGATCTGAAGGTAGAATTAATTCTGAAGTCTTCTTTCCTTGTTGTAGCTAGGATGAATAAGGAATCCTTGTAAGAAAAGGATTCTAAAACATTTATGAATCCTTACCATGTTTGAAAACTATGTTGCAGCCCATTAAAGATCCTTGTAGAGCTAGAAGATTCCCAAAACAAGCTGTCACACCCTTGTATCATTAGGAAAAACAAGCCTAATAAGGCTGTTATGGGGCTGGACACATCAGTCCCTTGTTCCACATGAATTGGGTTCTTCTTGGACTTTAATTAAATTAATTAGAGGTTGTCTTTCATGCTCATTAGACCTAGGTCCATCTTGCTCCATATATTCTGTACAAGCCCATTTAATGCTTCTTTAAGCTTCTTTGCCTTAGCTCTTGTAATTGGCCCAATTAGCACCTTTAATCAGTCGTTGACATGATTACGCTTGGTGTTAGGCTGATCCTCATCATTACCCTCCCAAGCATTGAATCCAAAAGAGAATGTTAGTGTGATCACGCTGTGAAGTGGGAAAGAACATTATAGAGCAAAGGTCGAAACAAATTGAGATGGAGGAAGAAAAGGAGATAGAAACTGAATTGAGTATAAAGAAGAAACACCGTACTTCTTCATAAACTGAAACAATGACCAATACTCCAAGGTAAGTCCTAACTCAATGAATTCCAGTTTTAAGAAAATTCCCCCTTTTCCATTGAGTTCTTCTAGTTCGATGAAAGAGGACAAAGAAAAAGAGATTTTAGAGGTTTTTAAGATAGTGAAGCTCAACATTCCTTTGATTAATGTTATCAAGCAAATTCCCAAGTATGCCAAATTCTTGAAGGAGTTGTGTACTACCAAGAGAGCTTACAAGCTGAAAGGCTACGAAACAGTAAGTATGAGTGAAGTTATATATGCTTTTATTCAAAAGAATTTACCTTTGAAGCAAAAAGACCCATGTGCGTTTACTATCCCATGTGTTGTTGGTAATATAGTTTTAAAAGGGCATTATGCGATTTAGGTGCATCCATAAGTGTTATGCCTAAACATGTTTATGATTCTCTTAATCTTGAGCCTTTGATTAAAACTAGTATTGTAATACAACTTGTGGATCATAGTTTTGTTTCTCCACTTGGTGTGATAGAAGATTGATAGTTTAGTTATTCCATGTGACTTTTTATATTCTTGATATGGAACGTGAGTCTTGTGATTCTTCCTCGAACAACAACACTCCTATATTGTTGGAAGACCATTCTTGAAAACTGCTAATACGAAAATTGATTGCGGTAAGGATACTTTATTTATGGAAGTAGGAGATGAAAAAATTGAATTTAATTTTCATGATACAATGAAATATCCTTTCAATAATGTTTATTCTATCACATGTTATGACCAAATTGATAAGTATGTGCAGCAAGTTTTTGATTTTGATTGCGAGGATGGATTAAGCATGGCTTTGAGCTATGGTAATTATTTTACCGAGATAGAAGAGATGGAGAAGCACATATATGTTCCCTAAAACGTTCAAGAATCAGCCTTGGCTTTGCAAACCATCCCCCATGGTAATGTCTTTGTTGATTTAGTACTTTCACATAAAAAGCTTTTGTCATCTATTTTATAGGCACCCAAGATAGAATTGAAACATTTCCCTGATAATTTAAAGTATGTATTCATTGGTGACAACAATACACTTCATGTTATCATAGCACAAGGTTTGACAAGTGCGCAAGAGGAAAAACTTGTGAAGTTGTTGTGCGATCACAAAACGACAACTGGATGGACTTTAGCCGACATCAAGGGCATTAGTCCCTCAAGGTGTATGCATCACATATTATTGGAGGACAATGCGAAACCAACAAGGGAAATGCAAAGGTGGTTGAACCCGTCTATGATGGAGGTAGTGAAAGTTGAAATTTTGAAATTATTAGATGCAGGAGTCATTTACTCCATCACAAACAGTAAATGGATGGCGCCAATCCATGTGGAGCTCAAAAAGACTGGAATCACATTGGTAAAGAACAAAAAAGATGAACTCATTTCTACTCGCATCTCGAGTGGTTGGAGAATGTGTGTTGATTATAGAAAGCTTAATCTTTCTATACGCAAAAATCATTTCCCATTACCGAATGCTTGAGCGTTGACACGACCAAAAGATTGATGTCTTCTCCCAAGTGTAGGAGTGTCGAAGTAATAAATAACCCGGCAAGACTAGGGTCGAACCACATGGGGGTTAACTATATAATAATAATAATAATAATAAGTTGAAGAGAGCTTTGAGATGTGATATTGATATAAGGATTAAACAATGATAAAAACAATTGTCAAGGTTAGAGGATCCATTAATGGTATTTTAAACAAGTATAGTATAAACTCTTATTACTCAACTGGAAACCACACACAAAGGAGGTTCCAATTGGATTATAAATTGTTAACATGATTACCTTAGTTATCTTATTCGAATAATTCTAATACTTGTAAATGTTGTAGGTATTCATGATTATAACTTATGTTAATAACAAATCAAGTTCCTTTCATAGCACGTGTCGGTTATACCATACCGTTTAGGCTATGAAAGTGCCAAGTATTTGTTGTACCAATGTTATACAACATAAATCTAGATTAACTATTTAACAAGCAAAGTATTAAGAGTGAATAAGATAACAAATATAAAACATGTTAGTATCAAACATTAAAGTCCATGTTGAGTTTATATTATACTTATTCTTACACCATTAGTGTAACCTTTTCACCTTCACATAATAAACTTAGCTAAACATAATAAAAAAGAGAAATATAAATAAGATATAAGGAAATGAAAAGCATAAACAAGAGATTAATATAAACAAAACTTAAGCATTATAAAAATATAAAGAAAGAGCAAGAACATGATCTTGATCTGAAAACCAAGATGCCTAAATACATGGCAAATGCCTCCTTTTATAGGCTAAAATTTGAAACTATTGATTTGATGACTAATTGTTGAGTGGGTGGCCACATCTTAACTTGGTGACAATCCTTATCTTCTTGTCTGAACAAAACATCATTGCTAACGTCAGAATTTGAACATATTGTCCTATGAAAGTTCTAGGAAATTGTCTCAGCTTTTCAAAAAAAAAAAAAGAATCAATGCATTTGGACTTCTAGAACTCAAGATATGGGTTGAACACTGAACAGTTTCTGGGCTGCAAGACAGATTCCAACTTCTCTGTTGTTGCTAAGATTTGGACTTCCAAACAACAGAATTGAGTCTTTCACTCCCCCATGAATGTTTTAGGCCTATGTTTTAGCTTTGTAGTCATATAAACCAAATTGAAATCCAAGTTCTACAACTTCAGATATGACCCAATGACTAAACAGTGTTCCAGTTTGGACTAAACCAGCATCTCTTTTCTAAGCTTAACCCTCTCTTTGTCTTCTTAATTTCAGTAGTTAAACTCATCAATCAATCCCTTGATTTATGTGATAGACCTGCATTTAAGATGAACATTTACCTTAAATTAAAGGTATCTTATAGTATTAGACTTGTTATTATAAAACATGCTTTAGTTAAGGAGTTATTGATGCTTTAAGTGCAAAATAATGATATAAATCCTTGATAAAAATGCACTTTTAAGTACTAATCACACCCCCCCAACCAGCTTATTACTAGTCCCTAGTAATCAAAACGTTAAAATAGAAAAACAACTTGCAAGTTCCACAAAGTAAGACATTCATCATTCAACTTCCATTAATCTATCCAAGTAAACAAACTCTCATTAAATTTATATATCTGCTTCATACTTCTTAAACAAGATATTAATTAACCTTCCTTTTGTGCTCAATATATGAACACATAGTTATGAGGTTTTACTTGGAAGAAAACAAAATTTTTGTTCTAATGTTTAAGGTTAACTTCCTTAGGTTGGGATCATTATCTTTTTTTTTCTTTCCTTTTCTTTTTCTTAAAACACAATGCATCTTTAACCTATGTAACTAACTTTCGGCTAATGACTCTCAGACCAGTTAGTCTTAGGGCATTAGGTGTTGAGACACCCCTACGACCTTAGTAACTCAGGTTGCAGATACTAATATGTAGATAGTGGAATGTTTGATTCCCTTAAGCTTTTCTCCTTAACCCATGTAACAAACGTTGGGCCAATAGCTCCCAAGTCAGTTGACTTTAGGGTATTAGGTGTTAAAACACCCCTTCGGGCTTAATTGCTTAGGTTAGGGAGGCTACGAAACCAAACTTATGTACGTTTTTATTATCATTAATTTTTTTTTAATTTTTTGTTTTGCAAATTATATACTATCCATTTCCCTTAGTTGTTACCTTTAACAAAAGAACATAAATAATGTAATAATCTAATGTGGAACCCACAATCATATGTTAAAGTGTGTGTGTGAAAATGAAGGTTTAAAAATACTTGTTAAATGAGTATATGAGTAGAATCAAGTAATAACAATGCAAGAGTTTGTAAACCTGAATATTTCAAGAAGTATTCTGATAGACCTTGATAAGAGTATTTACTAAGATGCGTCTCAAGAGTCAATAAAATTTCTCCTTACTCTGACATCCTAATAACAGTTTCATCAAATGGTTTTAATAATAGCAAAAACAGTTAGTAAGTAGGTTTTTTTTTTAATGTCAACTATTACCCTCCCCCCAACCAGAACGAGACATTGTCCTCAATGTCATAAGGTAGAAAAATAGAATATAGAAGACATCACCTGAAACAACGAACACTGACAAACCTGAAACACACTTAAACAAATATAAGAAATAATAAAACCAAAAGACACAAGGATTCACAAACGAAGGCTCAAATCCAATCTAAGCTTTTTACGGCTTTCCTTAGTTGACCAATTTATGCGACTCATGGAGGGATCAATTACAGGGATGAAAGATTGTAGTTGGTCAATCAATTGTTCAGCAGTAGCAGCAGAGATTATGATTTGTCGTGCCGAAGATGTTAGAAATTCTTGTTCCACAGCTTGGTCAAGAAAAGACAACAAATTATCATAAAAAACCATTAACATTTAACAGACCTATGGGTTTATGGTGAATGTGCAGTTGGGCCCAAGAGGAAATATGAAAGATCTCTTCCAATATGCCCAGACCACTTGGTAAAGCAATGAAGGCATCAGCATGGTTAAACATTGCATTCAGTTGATCAGACATTGTGGGGACCTATAGTTCCTCTCCAATTGTTTTGCCAATGATGTCCCCTTTTGCTAAAGCTTTGGGGACGACCCCCAAAACTTGACTACCTTCTAAAAATGTAGCTATTGACACCCCCCCATTAACCCAAAGCTGCCTTCCCCCATATACTGAATGAATCTTTCTCTCAACTAGTACTTGACCAAGATGATTTGCTGATTCTAAAAACTCTTTTTCTTTCTCAGGACTGGATCCACCAAAAACACAAATATTTCTTATCTGATGACTCCATTTCTACACACTTCTATATCTGTTGAATGTATGGGTTGAGTAGAAATGAAGGGAAGGAAGAGAAGATTTTATATATGAGAAATTGAAAATGCAAGCCGGCTGGAGTCTCTCTCTCTCTCTCTCTCTCTCTATTTATTTTGAAAAAGCATGTGTATGTACATGCAGTTATGATTGTGGCTCACATCTTCCTTTGTTTTTACGTCCAAGAACGGCTTAAACGCCCTCTATGGGTTGAGGTTAGGCTTCCAATCAGTTTTCTTAAAAATTGGCAAATAGGGTTTTTTTAGTCAGATTCCCAAGACTAAGTTGAGCATGTTCTTTATGGAATTGTGGCCATATCATGAATTGCATGATACACATCTCTAATATGATGCATCTCAAGAGTCAATAGAAGATTATCTAAAGACCCCTTACTCAAGTCATCCTTAATGAATTGTATTTTATCTTCACGGTTTACAGACACCATTCCTAAAGAATGACATGTTGCATTACAAGTCCATCTGGCACATCTGTGACAGACTTTCAATCGTTTTGCACGACGTTTCTTTGAAAAAGTGCTTTTACCTGTCCCATGCATGTATGAAATGAAAGAATTAGAGGACTCACCTGATAATCAGACCTTTGCTTCAATTAGCCAGCGAATATCTTCAGGAATTCCATGATTCATTAACAACTTCAATCTTGCACACCTAGCACGGTAAATTTTTGCAATCGCATTTAGAGGCAAAGCAGGAAAATACTTTTTCGATTTTTCAAGAGTGGTGTCCATTTTCAAATGAGAATTGGAGAAGAGATTCAAATAAGGGAAAAAGAGCAAAGAATTGCACAAATATATATATATATATATATATATATATATATATATATATATATATATATATATATATTAGTTATTATGGGAAACTGAAAGAACCAACTTAAGTCACGAAGTACCGTTATCCGTCATTTGACCAGGGTGAGAGAGACTAGCAAAACAAAAGTTGCACCAAAATGAAACACAAAACAATGTGAGAAAAAGAATCAATTTTTATATACAGGATCACTCAATTCAATAGTCATTTTCAACTGAAAAATTGTCAAAGTAAACTTTCAAACGATGTCCATTTACCTTGAAAACATTACCATTTTTTGCATTCTCAATATCACAGGCCCATATGGATACACATGTTTCACAATAAAAGAACCGCTCCATCTTGATCTTAGTTTTCCAGGAAATAAATGGAGTCGAGGATTATAAAACAAAACTTTTTGACCAACATTGAATGTTTTTCTCAGTAATTTCTTGTCATGAAACTATTTGATTCTTGCTTTATGAATTCTTGAATTTTCATATGCATCATTTCTTATTTCTTTAATCTCATTTATTTGTAATTTTTGCAGCTGACTAACATCATCAAGGTTAGAATTGAAAGCTTTAATAGCCCAATAAGCTTTATGTTCAAGTTCCACAGGCAAGTGACAAGGTTTTCCATAGACTAGTCTATAAGGTGACATACCTAATGATGATTTATAAGCAGTTCGATAAGCCCAAAGTGCATCATTAAGGCTTAAAGACCAGTCTTTTCTATTAGGGTTCATTGTTTTCTCCAAGATCTGTTTGATCTCCCTATTAGCAAGCTCTACTTGTCCACTTGTCTGAGGGTGATAAGGTGTGGCAACTTTGTGTGTGATTCTATATTTCTTCATTAAAAACTCAAATGACTTTGTTATAGAAATGTGTTCCACCATCACTTAACATGGCTTGAGGGATTCCAAATCGACTCAAAATATTTTCTTTCAAAAACTTTATCACTGTTTTGTGGTCATTATTTCGACTTGGAATTGCCTCTATCCATTTTGAATCATAATCTACTGCGACTAATATGTACAAGAAACCAAATGATGGAGGAAATGGACCTATGAAATCTATACCCCAATAGTCAAAGATCTCAATGACAAGAATAGGATTTAAAGGTATCATATGATGTTTTGAAATAGATCCCAAATTTTGACAAATTTCACAAGTCTTGCAGAATGCATGTGAGTCATTGAACATGGTAGGCTAGTAAAATCCACTTTGTAAGATTTCTGCAGTGGTCTTTCTTGATGAGAAATGGCCCCCAAATGCCTCAGAATGACAAAAATTAATGACATTACTTACATCATTGTCAGGAATGCATCTTCGAAATATTTGAATAAATAAGGGTCATTCTAATAAAAGTTCTTCACTTTGTTCAAGAACTTTTTTTTGTCTTGGGTACTCCAATGAGCTGGCAATTGTCCTGAAACAAGAAAATTAACAATATTAGCAAACCAAGGCATTGTAGAGATAGAAATAAAGATTCATCAGGAAAGTAGTCATCGATAGGTGTGATGTCAGATCTCGAATCTATTGTCAATCTTGACAAATGATCTGTGACAACATTTTCGGTGCCTTTCTTGTCTTTGATTGTGATATCAAATTCTTAAAGTATCAAAATACACCGCACCAATCTAGCTTAGAATCTTTCTTAGAAAAAAGATATTTGAATGCTGCATGATCACTAAAAACAACAACAGGTGAGCCAACAAGATAAAACTTGAATTTTTCACATGTAAATACTACTGCAAGTAATTTTTTTTAATGGTGGTGTAATTCATTTGAGCACTATTTAAAGTTTTACTTGCATAGTAAATTACATAAGGTTTCTTATCTTTTCTTTGTCCCAAGACAGCACCCACGGCATAATCACTAGTATCACACATTATTTCAAAAAGGTAATGACCAACCAAGAGGTTGAATGACAGGAGTAGAAGTAAGCAAGTTTTTAAGTTTAACAAAGACTTCTTCACAATGTTCAGTCCATTCAAAAATATTATCCTTTGTTAAAAGTTTACTCAATGGCTTAGATATTACACTAAAATCTTTGATAAACCTTCTATAAAAACCAGCATGTCCTAAGAATGATCTAACATCTTTAATAGATTTTGGTGTTGGCAAGTTAGCAATTAACTCGATTTTAGATTTGTCAACCTCAATTCCTTTCGATGAAATAATGTGACCAAGTACAATACTATTTGTTACCATTAAGTGACATTTTTCCCAATTCAGTACAAGATTCTTCTCTTCACACCTACTCAAAACCTTTTCTAAGTTAGTCAAACAATCATTAAATGAATCACCAAAAACAGAAAAATCATCCATAAAAATCTCGAGAAAACGTTTAACCATATCACTGAATATGCTAAGCATGTATCTTTGAAATGTGACTGGTGCATTACATAATCCGAAAGGCATTCTTCGATACGCAAAAGTATCAAATGGACATGTGAAAGTAGTCTTCTCTTGATCTTCCAATGTAATTTCAATTTGGTTGTAACCTGAATAGCTATCTAGAAAACAATAAAATTCATGACCTGCAACTTTTCTAGGATTTGATCCATGAAAGTTGAAGGAAAATGATCTTTTCTAGTCATTGAATTAAGTTTCCTATAGTCAATGCATATGCGCCAACCAGTAATAATCCTAATTGGAATTAACTCATTTTTCTCATTGTTATCATAGTGACTCCAGACTTCTTGGGTAGGACTTACCCATTTGCTGTCAGAAACAGGATAAATGATTCCATTATCTTGAAGCTTAGTGACTTCATTTTTCACTACTTTTTTCATATTAGGATTAAGCATTCGTTGCATTTCTTTAGAGGGTTTAGCATTTTCCTCCAAATAAATCCTGTGTGTGCAAATCAAAGGACTAATTCCTTTTATGTCAGCTATGATCCATCCTAATGCATTTTTGTGCATTTTCAGAGTTTGTAATAACTTACCTGATTTGATCACTTGGTTACACAACTCACACGCAAAGACACCAATTCCCTGAAAAGCCAAGTAAATCAGGTTTGATAGGAGTGTGACACAAAGATAACTTATACCTAGGCACCACCACTATTGGAAATGGAAAACCCCCACCCAATGAATATTGATTCGCGAACGAGAAGTATAAGGATGACGCCATAAAGATAGTTGTTTTTCAGTTCTTTAGAGAACCATGGAAGGGAGATTATCTCACCAACACACACACACACACAAAGTGCGGCAAACAAGAAGTTTTATTAATCTGAATTGTCTAACTTACATGTCTTGCTATGCCTTTATTTATACTAACTCTAGACTTGAATAAACCCTAATAGACCCCCCCTTAGGTGGACTTATATGAAGCCCACTTACAATTGACCCAAGTAAGTAATAATAACCCAAAGACTAAAAAGAAAATAATAAAAAACAATAAAAATCCAAAAATTACCATCCTAAATATGCTAGAATCAGATTTATCACCCTTAAGAAATCCCAAATAAACTAGGGAATCTGATTTGAAGTTAGAATTAATTCTGAAGTCTTTTTTTCTTATTGTAGCTAGGATGAATAAGGAATCCTGGTAAGAAAAGGATTTTGAAACATTAATAAATCCCTGCCACACTTGGAAAACTATATTGCAGCACATTAAATATCCTTGTAGAATTAGGATATTCCCAAAACAAGCTGCCACATCCTTTTAGGAAAAGAATCCTAGCCAAATAGAAAGTCCACAAGTCAAAATGAAGTAAATAACAAAATTCATACAGCCTCTGTTGACTAGTATTGTGATGCCTTCCAAAACTCCGATTGACTTAAAATTGTAACCCAATGTAGGCCAACATGTCAGGAGACTCCACGTAAAATTTCGGCCCGATCCAACGATCGGATTGAGAATAATGATTGTTTCTGTAAAACTGGATAGTTGCACATTTCACGTCAAAATCCGAATTTGACCTTGCCTGAATCGTATCATTACCTTCTTGATGTGTATTAAGTTTGGAAAAGATTATTACCAGAAAAGTTTCATTTTGTCCCAAAAATGAATTTGAGATTGAATGGTAATGGCTTCAAATCAAGTTTTGGTGGTTGAACACTTGAATGTATGGACTCAATTCATCATGGTGGGAATTCCTCAATTTTTGGTCTCCAACTATTTGCCTTTGATTCTTCATAAAAATAAACCATTTGCAAATCGTCAGATTCATCAATCTCAGTTTCATTGGAAGTGGTTTGAAATTGATCATGAACTAATTTTTCATTAAAGTTCACTTCTTGTAAATCATTATCATCTTCAGGTTGCTTGTAAATGTTGAAAATATTCATCTCCAATGTCATATTTCCAAATGATAGTTTCATCAATCCATTCCTACAATTAATCAATGCATTAGAAGTTACAAGAAACGGACGTCCTAAAATAACAAAAAATGAATTACATGCTTTAACAAGTTATGTATCCAAGACAATAAAATCCACAGGGTAAATGAATTTATCAACATGTACTAACACATCCTTAACTATTTCTCTAGACACTTTTACAGATCTATCAGCAAGTAAGAGAGTTACAGAAGTTGGTTTTAACTCACCTAAATTGAGACTCTGAAAAACTGAATATAGAAGTAAATTCACACTAGCTCCAAGATCAAGTAAAATTCTTTCAATTTTATGTTCTCCAATAAAGCAAGAAATTGTAGGACAACCCTTCTTTATATTTCAAAGCATTATTGTTCTGAAGAATGGCACTTACTGGTTCGGCTAAAAAGACTTTCTTTTTCACATTTAGTTTTTTCTTCACAGTGCACAGATCTTTCAAAAATTTAGCATAAAAAGGTGCCTGTTAAAAAGCGTCCAATAAAGATATATTGATCCTTACCTGCTTGAAAGTTTCAAAGATTTCAGAGTTGTGATTGACTTTTCTTTGTTTGGTCATGGCATGAGGAAATGGAAGTGCTGGTGGGAAATTAATCTTTTCTTTGTATTGTTCAAATTCAATCCCTTCCTTAACCTCAGAGATTAACTCATCGTCTTTCTCATAAGGTTCAAGAATGAGTTTTTCAATAACCTTACCACTGCGAAGAGTGATGACTGATTTGGCTTGATCCATGTGTAGGCTTTCGGAACTACTTGCATTTACATTGTATTGCCCCTTTGGATTTTGCTATGGTTGAGATGGAAACTTACCTTTCTCTTAAAAACTAAGAGCAGATGTAAATTTACAAGAGTATCTTTAAAATCTGTCATGTTTTGAGCAAGTTGAGTGTTGATTGTCCCTTGCTTTTCAATGAATGCATGCAATATTTCCTCAAGATTTCTTCTAGGAGGTGGAGCATAAGGAGATGCATATCCATGAGAATTTTGGAAATTATAATGTGCTTGAAACGGTGGCTTTGAAGTTTATGCTCACTTTTCCAACTAAAATTTAGGTAATTTCTCCAACCAGGGTTATACGTTTGTGAGTATGGGTTATGATTGGGCCTTCGAAAACTGTTTAAATCATGGGCTTGTTCATGGAGACATTCCTTAAAAGAAGGCAAGTTGGACAAGCATTGGTTGAGTGTTCATTGGTTTCACAGATTTGACACACAATGTCTTGAACATATTTTAATTGACCACTCTTTTTCAATTCTAGTGCTTCGACTTTTCTAGTTAAAGATGCAAACTTGGCTTGGAGGTCATGATCTCCCCTAAGGTTGTGCTTTCTTCCACTAGATATATGAGGTTGAGTTTTACTTGGTGCCTTATAAGTCTGTAGTGTTCCAATTTTGAGCATTTTCAGCTAGCAAGTCTAGGTACTCCATTGCTTCATTAGGGTCTTTATCTTTAAAAGTTTCACTGCACATCAATTCAACCATTTGCCTATCTCTAGGTGTTAACCCTTCATAAGAATGTGAAACCAATCTCCATGTTTCAAAACCATGATGAGGGCAAGTATTTTATCAAGTCTCAATGCCTATCCTAATATTGGTAAAATGTTTCTCCTGGTTTTTGAGTGAAAGTGATGATTTGTCTTTTGAAAGAGTTTTTTTTTTGTGAGATGGAAAAAACTTCTTTAAAAATTGTTGTTGCATTTCATCCCAAGCATGAATGGATCCTGGTCTCAAATTTTATAGCCATGAAGCTTTATCTTTTAATAAAAAAAGAAAAAATTTTAATATGATGGTGTTCATGCTATAATTTGAGTCATTATAGGTGTTAGAGACCTCCTCAAACTCCTTTAAATGCAAGTATGGATTTTCTAAATCTAAGCCATGAAAAGAAGGTAAAAGTTGAATAATGTCTAGCTTAAAATTAAAATGAGATGCATCAAGAGGAAAAACTATACATGAGGGTGCACTTGTTCTTGTGGGATTCATGTGGCCTCTAAGTGTTCTAACTCGGTTATTCTCATTATTCTCATTATGAAGCGACTGGTTATCTTCTTCAGCCATATTTTCTGAAAATGATGAGGATAACCTACAAAGTCTACCACTTAATGTACGTGACCAAACTCTCATGCATGTGTAGGAAGAGAATAAAATGAAGAAAAGAAAAGATAAAGAAACAAAACAAAAGAAATAAAAGTTAGATAAAATGAAAAGTGAAAAGAGAAAATACAATAAATATTATAATTTATACAAGAATTTACTTCCACGGCAACGGCGCCAAAAACTTGACATGATCAAAAGATTGATGTCTTCTCCCAAGTGTTAAAGTGTTGAAGTAATAAATAACCCAGCAAGACCGGGGTCGAACCACAGGGAGGTTAACTTTGAGATGTGATATTGATATAAGGATTATGAAATCCTTTCTTTGGTCAGGTTCAGATATGAGAACTACTGGGGCTAAAGTGGCTTGGGATCAGGTATGTCTTCCAAAAAAAGAGGGGGGGCTAGGAATAAAAAGGATAACAGAATGGAACAAGATTGCTTTGTTGAAACACATTTGGAACCTGTGCAATGACTCAGATGGCTCAATATGGTCTACTTGGATCAGATCCAATCTGTTGCGAGGTAGGAATTTCTGGACAATCAAGACGCCACAGAATTGCTCTTGGGCTTGGGGAAAGATTCTAAAGCTCAGATCCTTAGCATGGCCGAAGATGAAGTACATCATAGGAGATGGAATGACAACCTCTCTATGGTTTGATAATTGGCATCCTCACAGCCCACTCGCGGATTCTTATGGGGAAAGATTCATCTATGATTCAGGTATGGCCAAGAACGTGAAGGTGAATGTGCTAATTCAGAACTCAGAATGGAAAACTCCTACCACCCAAGCTATTGGCTGGCACCCCATTATAGAAGCCATTCCTTCCAATTCTAATCCTAAGATGGGGCAAAAGGATGAGATAGTTTGGTTGGATTCGCCAAATCACAGATTCTCGGTCAAAGTAGCTTGGGAACAACTAAGACGTCATCGTCAGATGGTTGAATGGCATGACATTGTGTGGTTCAAGAATGCTGTTCCAAGACATTCATTTCTTCTATGGATGGCTGTCCAACAGAAACTCACAACTCAAGATAAACTTCATCGGTTTGGTATACATGGTCCCAATAGATGCTCACTCTGTCTCCGCAACAATGAGGATCACAACCACTTGTTCTTTGAATGCTCCTATACTAAAGCGATCTGGTGGGATGTTTGTGACAGATGCGACATTCCAAGAATGACAAAAGGCTGGGATGAATGGATTCGATGGGCCACCATCTCTTGGCATGGCAAGAGTTTCATCAATTTTTCTCGTAAACTGAGTTTTGCAGCTACAGTGTATCATGTATGGCAAGAACGGAATGCAAGGATCTTTGCTGGAATGTCTAGAACTTCGAATTTGGTCTTTAATCAAATCGAATGTATCATTCGCGATAAGCTTGATTTGATGAGGAATGTCGTACCAACAAATGAAAACAAAAGGATCCAATGAGCTTGGAGGGTTCTGAATACCATAGATTCTTAATTTGTTAGTTAGCTGGTTGTATTGGTTTCCCTAACGAATCTAGTGAGGTTTCAGTTTTATGGTCGGTGGCTAGCCTGTAACCATCTGTTGTTTTATGTTTCTGTTATCATTGTAAATCTAGGGCATACCCCTTATAATGTTTGTATCCGGGGAAGTTCAGATTCCACTTCTCATTGACAAGCACTCTATCTAGTTTCCGCATAATCAGATTCTCAGGACATTGGTTCGACCAAGTATAATGTATACCTGAATACCGAAGATCATCTACTTTCGCTTCTCGAATACATGTATCCAATCTGTCTATAGTACCAGCTCACATAGTAGACCCTCCTAACCTGTTCGACTGGTTGCGGATAGCATTAAAGTCACCCATAAGAATTCACGGGGTTGACTCCCATCCATCACTACGACTCACTATATCAGACCATAATGCCTCATGTAAGGAAGCATTATTGTCTCCATAAATAATTGAAGTATTGAAACTGATATTGGTAGCTAATATAGTGACAGAAACATGAATAGCCTGGTCTGACATTCC
>Ga0325411_1000605_pt1 | contig 37935 bp, 19 predicted proteins | sample PopdelMetagenome_13_FD_206181 | JGI IMG/M metagenome (GOLD analysis project Ga0325411, IMG submission 206181) | Populus deltoides microbial communities from Bellville, Georgia, United States - Xylem-PdIQD-R4 | ecosystem: Host-associated > Plants > Phyllosphere > Stem > Wood/Secondary xylem...
GAAACGATTCTCATGCAACAATAGCATCCTTATAAATTCTTACCTTCTTCTCACCAAGAATGTTCTGGTTAGTGGAGAGTCAAAACGTGTAAAATCAGAGGCGCTGCTGGTGAGTGGGGAGTGGAACTGATTTCTCAGTCTGATTTCTTAATCTGCTTGGCCGCTAGTGATTTCGGGGTTCTTGCAGATTTGGATTGGGGAAGGGGTAAATCAGAAAAGGGAAATGGAGACATTGACAGGGGAAAGGGTAAAGCAGAAAGGGCAGTTCACAAGTTGTTTTTCATTTCAGTAGAAATCGTGAAATCGGAACAATTTTCATGTTTTCTACGGGTTAACCCGATTTTATACGAGTTTGACCAGGTTTGATTGATTTTACCAGTTTTCAAGTTTTAAACTCGATTTTACACGCTTTATGTCTTGTGACTCGTGAAATCGATGATTTTAGGAGTTAAAACTCATTTTTTAACAACCATGGTATAATGCTCTATCTTCCCAAGAAAAAAACTATATTTTTTTAATGTGGGATTTGAAACCCATTAGTATATATACTCTATGTTCACAAGAAAGAAGCTGTGTTTTTTCAATGTAGGATTTGAAACCCATTAGTATATATACTCTATGTTCCCAAGAAAAAAAGTTATGTTTTTTCAATGTGGGATAAAATTTTTTTTTGGTTTAAATGATTCAACTTAAAATCTTAACATAATATCTTTTTAATGTGGGATAAAACACTTTTTAAAATATTCTTTTAAACTTCATTATTTACAATATGTATAGCCTATATTTACATGGATTTTTTCTTAATTTTTTTGTATAAAATATTAAAACTTTAATTTTTTTTTTAATTTTTCTGGGTTGATCCGGGTTGACCTGAGTTAACCCGAGTTGACCCATGAAACTCGGTACCCAGCCCCTTGGCCGGGTCAACCCCCGGGATGGGTTTAATAACTATGTTAGTTGTTCATGGTGGTTATGAAGTTGTTGTGGCTGAAGGGGTAGTGAAGTAAAAAAAGAGAAAAATTATAGAGAAAAAAACAGGGGGAAAGATGATTTTTTTGTCAACTTTGCACATAATTTTCTTGGTGCTCAGGTCATGGACCCTTATTTATAGGGGTTGGAAGATGGACATTTTGTTATTGTGCCAAATCTTGGCCTTTGATTCAACCTCTAGGAATCCCTAACCGTTGGCTCAAAGTGGCTATTATAAACTGTCAAATTTGTCTGTTGAAGGCTGCTTGAGTTGGCCTCTTTGAGCTGGCGCCACTGCCACTATGGTGTCAATTGGCTAGAAAAGGCCATATCAGGGTGTCATCTGCAGACAATCCTGCTTTAGACACTTCTCCTATTTTGAATTAAAAGATATCATTATCACTTCATAACTTTACCACAACATCAATTATTGTATCCTTAAAATTCTATTTACGCAAATTCATGGTCATTAATTCTTTTATCTTTCAATTAATTTTCTATTACCATTGGCGATGGCGGAGGCTCTCTGTCGTGCCTCCTGTTATGAGGTGTTGTGTGTTGGAAATGGTTTTTAATCATAGAATTATGATTAATGTTTGCCACCTAGTATTATGGTCACTAAGAACCTATGGTCTGCGAGAGTCTGGGTAAGAGACTGGTTGTGCAAGGGGAAGACGCATCACCCCCAGTGCACCCTACCTAAGGTAAGCTGCATTGTTATTTGATTGTTTTTTTCTAAGTCGGATTTCTATTCGTTGGTCTTTTCTAAGGCTCAAGGCAGATCTCTCTTCATGAGAGAGTCTCTACCTTATTGGGTTAAATCCTAACCGTTCTAAAGTCTGAATTTTAGCATCACATTTTTACACTTGTATATTTAATACTTTAGGGTGTACTTTATTGTATAATTTTACACCCCACAAATATTAAAGTCTAAAACCTAAAAAAAAAGATTGGAAAAAGATTTTTGACGTGTTGGCCAAATCCTAATGGATAATCATAAACTGGTTACGATATCCATTTTTTGATTTTTTTAAACATGAAAAAGATGCAATTTTTGTTTTTTTAATGAAAAATATGCTTGAAATTTTTTTTTTATAATTTGGCCGTATGCAATAAAATATTTTTTTCTTTTTGAAAATGTTTTGAATTTTTTTTTTTTGAAATATTTCGAAGAAAACCAGGTATTTTAATACCGGATTTGTATTTTACAGTGTAAATATACAACCCGATATCATACAAAATTGGTATAAAAATATATGAGAAAATCATAATTTTTTTCAAAGGATTTTTGAATTATTTTTTAAAAAAGGGTCGGGCCCGATCCAGCCATTTGGGTTGGGCCAAAACTGGCCTGGCCCAAAGACCACTTAATTATTCTGCCACTGCATACAGAAATGAATTCTGCATGCAGCGACCTCAACGAAGAAGGAGGCAACGCAGGGAGGAGAAAGTTGCCTGGCTTGGGGGTCTCTGACGTGCTGAGGATGTCTGGCCGGTGGCTCAGGAGGCTTCGGCTGAGGTGACGGTGGCCGGAGTCGGCTGTGAGAGGAAGAAGAAAAAGTTGCAAAGGAGAGAGAAAGGCTGGAAGGAGAAGAGGGAGAGAGTAGCGGTGGCTGCTTGGTGGCCGTTTAGTGGTTGTGATGGCTTCCTGTGGTGGAGCTGGTGTTCGGGGAAGGAATGGTGGAAGAAATGGTGGAAGAAATGGTGGCAGTGTTGGCTGCTTGTGGCAGAGGAAGAAAGAAAAAGATGCAGAAGAAGAGAATCTGCAGAGAGGAGAGGGAAGACCTCGCGGTGGCTACGCCTATCGATGGTGAGGATTTGGGCTCATGGGGAGGCTGAGACGCCGTCTGTTGGTGGAGGAGGAATGTTTCCGTGGGGTCTCCAAGTGGCTGAAGAAGCAGCGGGGAGAGAGAGAGAAGAGAGAACGTTGGCTGGAAGAAAAAACAGGGGAGAAGCTGATTTTTTGGCTTATTTCAGACCCGATTTTCTCCTCCCTCAAGCCATCAAATCCACCTCTATTTATAGGCGGTGGAAGAGGGCAATCTTGTCTACAATGGAGAAAAATCTCAGCCTTTGATTCAGATGGAAGGATCCCAACCGTTGGCTCAAAGTAGGCATGGTGCACTGTCAAATTGTCAAATTTGCAGCTGCAGGCTGCCTGAGTTGGCCTCTTTGGGGTGGTGCCACGTCTGGTTATTTGCCAGTGAGCCGGTGAAGACCATACCCCGACGTAGAGGGATGTTTGGTGATCAGTTTCGTGCAAGTTTTGACAAATTTGGTAGACATTAGGTGCATTAAATGCACCTGCAAAGGAGGTGACTGAACCAGTTTTTTCCGGGAAAAAAGAAGAAGATAATGAATAGTGTTCAGGATTCTGTTTTGGCTAAAGTTCATTTCAATCCTTCCTCTTTCAATTGCTTTTAATTGAACCCTTAATTGACCCTAAACGTTTACAATTAAGCCCCTGATGACCTTCAATTGGAACCCTGAAGTTACGCGCATTTTGCAATATGGTTTTTGGTCTCGAATTTTGTCAATTTAACCCCTAATTGACCATCAAACTTTCAATTTCTTCAATTTCACCCCCGGTTTTTGTCAATTAAACCCCTCAATTGTGGTGCCTTTTGGAGATTGGTCCTTGGTTGCAAATTTCTTCAATCCAGCCCCTAATTGACCCCAAAACTTTAATTTTCTTGCAATTTGACCCTTGATTTCAATCAATTAACTTGGTAAACATTAAATTTGGTCTCTTAAAATTTCAATGTCCTCAATTAAGCCTAAATTAGGCTCTCAAACTTAATTTTTCACTAATTAAGCCTCAAATAAAATTAATTTGACCCATTTAAACTATAATTAAGTCCTTGCACTTAATTAAATCCTTCAATTGGACCCAAATTAATTCTTAAACATAATTAAAATTTAATTTGGCCCATGATTAAATCAAATTGGCCTATTAAAAATTTAATTATATTATTGGACTTAATTTTTATGCAAATTCGTCCAATAATCATTTAATTTAACCTTGAATTTGCATTTTGTCTCCATTTTTTGCCATAATGGGGTACAATTAGGCCTTGAATTTCCTCTAAAAATTGCAGCTTGATTTCCCGGCCTGCTTTCTCCACGTTGCCAGCCTTTTATTTTATTTTTTTATTTTTATTTTGAAAATAAATAAATAAATAAATTTTTTAGGAATAACTCGGAATTGGGTTATGACACATTACACTTTCTAATTCCACTTTTGTTACTCAAGAACATCGTTTAGAATTTTGCTTACAAGTAAAGTTATAGATCTCGATTTTGGACGTAGCTTGGTTCTTTTGAAACCTAAGACACTAACATACAACTTTATTTAAGGGTAGGAAACCTATTTCTGCCCTTAACATACCCAAAGTTACCCGTTATCCTAATCAATGAAATTTGTCCAACAAGATTACATCCAACCGTCCTTCAGTTCTTAGGCCATATCTGGAGTTATAAAACTCTAAATTCATCAAGATCAAATTTTTATGCAATATAACATCCATACCTACAGCTTTTGTAAAGGAACTAACTCCAAATTATATCATTCAAGGTTCATATTAAACAATTAGAGTAGCATTAAAATCTGTCCATATTTATGCTAGTTTGACCTTCCTTCAGTTTTTGGATGATATATGGAGCTATACCACTTCGATTTCAGCATTGTCAGTTCTATGTGAATGGTAATATCTCTAAGTACAACTTCTATGAAGAACCCTACCTTAAATTTCATCATCTTCAAGTCTTACCCTCAATTGGAAATTAGATAACAAAACTGTCCAGCTTATGGGACCTTTTCATTTATGAGCAAGGTCATTATTTATACATGACTTACTTGTCCCTACTTCTCATTTTTCACGTAATTTAGTCCTCACCTTTTCATTAAGTCTTTCTATTAGTGCTACTTTATACATGTGGAGGTCCCTAAGCCATTCACTTTCATTCCTCTAATTTCTCTTTGGCCGACACATGCCCAAGAAAGAACACCAAAAGTTTCTTTAATTTCCTTACTTTTTCATTAATGAATCATTTCCTTTGACATCCAAACAGCTTTACTCAATGTCATATCTCATTTAAACCATCAATTTTAAGTCTTTTAAGGGAGGTTGGCCGAAACCTCCATCCATGGTGGAGGTGGATTTCCTTTTAAATGTTTGTAAAATTAATCTATTATCCACCTTTGCACTTTATGCTACGAAAGTAGTAACAATTCTAATTAATGAATAATGCTAACAATTGTTCTTTCATCATCCTCGTCACATTTACATACAACCAATTACACTCCACAAGCATTTGACATCAATCAATTAATTTTCCTTGAACCACCTCCATGGCCGGCCCTAACATGTCCATTTTTCCAGAACTCGTCTATTTAAAACAAACACCAATTTGATTTTTGTTTTATACTAAAACTTTGATTTCCTAAAAATCCTTGTGAAAACATGAGATCATGCATAGTTTTTGGAGAAAAAGAAAATACACCAAAGAATTCTTAGTACAATGGTTGAGATTTGTACTAAATCTGCTTGCCTATTGTCACTAACCACTTTGGTGAGATTTGAAAAGGTATTTTCATGCCCTGATTCACCTTTTCCTTGATATTCCTTATTTCTTCATCCCCCTGTTGAGCCTCTAGGACCTTGTCTCGAAGTACATATTAGATTTTAATCTAAGCTAACAGTGATCCCTCAAGCCCTACATTTAGTCGTAAACCCATTTCTTCAATTCTACTAAATTTCTTTGTTCCCTAACCTCTACATCATTTACCACCGTCTTTCCTTTTCAACTAAAAGAATCTACTACTACATTAGCCTTACTAGGATGATAGTCAATCACACAATCATAGTCCTTTATCAACTCCACTCATCTTCTTTGTCGCATATTTACGACATCAAATACTTCAAACTCTTATGGTCAGTAAAGATTTGGACCCGTGGCCCGTATAGATAATGCCTCCATACCCATAAGGCAAACACCATCGCTACAAGTTCTAGATCATGTACTAGATAATTTACCTCATATAGCTTTAGCTACCTTGAGGCATAAGCAATTACTCGTCAATGTTTCATCAATACACATCCCAGACCTTTCTTAAAAGCATCATTATACACAACAAATCCTTCTGTCCCTGAAGGAAAGGCCAACACCGTAGCAGAAGTGAGTCTTTTCTTCAATTCTTGGAAGCTCTCCTCATATTCTTTCGACCAAACAAGCCTTACTTTTTTACAAGTTAACTTGGTCGAGGATGATGCTATTGTAGAAAAACCCTCAATAAATCTCCTATAATATCCCGTGAGACCCAAAAAACTCTGGATTTTTGTCATATTGGCAAGTCTTTCCCATTTCAAAAAAGTATCCACCTTTCTTTGATCCACCAACATTCTTTCTGCTGTGATAACATGCCCCAAAAATACTTATTTTAGCCAAAACTCATATTTTTCCAGTTTCGCATATAGTTTATTCTCCCTCAAAATTTGTTATACATTCTTCAGATGTTGCTCATGTTCCATATAAGAGCTAGAATACATTAATATGTCATAGATAAATACTACCATATATTATCATTAATCTACAACCACATCCTGCAAAGAATCATCAATAACATGCACTATATTCGAAGGAGCACAAGGCACAGTGTAAGGGGGCAGGTAATGCTTGACCAACTTCAGTGAGTTTGTCTTTCTTACGACCAGGGACTTTAGCCCAACTATCAACCACAGCTGCCACTTCAGCACACATAGTGTAAACCCCCGGTTATAATTTTTCTAGGTTATTAAATTATGAGAAATTTAACAAATAGTAAAATGGGTTAAATAAAATTAAGAAACCTAAATCAAGATAAAAATTAAAAAATAAATGAAATGAAAGTGAATATTACTAAATTTTTTAAAAGAAAAACATTTGTGGGAACAAAATGAATATATAAGACCAAAAGAAGTCAATATTCAAATAACAGAAGGTTATGAGTTTATGTACAAAAGATAAAAAGGGGTGGGGATAAATGTGCAATTAACAAGATGATAGCACTATAAATATCATTTTATTTTTCTCTTGGAGTGACTGGCAATCGCAAAAGAGAGTTTAGAGAGGGGCTGGAGAGAAGACATATTGATTGCATAAAATCTGATAGCTATAACTCCACCTTCCACCGTTGGATTAGAACGATATTGAGTTATGTTGTTCTCTTCCATGTCGTGTATAGTTTCACCGGAGGGATCTTCTATTTCAGACCCCATTTAAGAGATATCATGGGAGGACAATTTATGTGAAAATACACTTCTGGACAGTCTTTGTCGCCGACTATTTTCTCCTTCAGCTATCGTCGGATCAGGCTATAATTTGGATATGTTGTTCTTACTGATGCTTTCTAGATTCTGAACGATGGAGATTAAAAACAAACACTCGGTATAGAAATTGTGCATCTCGCATAGTAGGACTACAAGTTTAAGGTCAGTTCGGTTAAACCCATATTCCTAAAAATTTCACCATTTGATGAAGTTGATATTTGGATATGTTATACTCGTAATAATGCATTATAACTTGACCATATGGATTGTTTGGAATATTATTTGTTTGTTATTTATGGTTGATTGAAACTGTTGTCAAAATTGGTTTTGTGTGAATTTAATGAAATTATCATGAAAATAGTGAAGGAACTCTTGGTTCCTTAAAGCCATGCTTTCGGTCAATTATGCTTTAAAGGTTGAAGCTTGAAATAAATAAGATAAATTAGCTCTTAAAAAGATATTTTTTGACACTCTTAAACAGTATGTGATATGGCTAGGGGTTGAGATAGAAGATAAAAAGTTAAATTGTAAATGTTGTGTGTAAATGGAAAGGTTGATGAATCTGGACAGATTCGTCTCCTGACTTTTAGAGAGAATTCGAATAGGAGGATGAGGGAATTAGGATCAAGTTTCTTCATAGTAATTGTAGTCTTGGATGTTAGCTAACTAAAGAAGTCGGTCTTGCTTAATTTGGAGCTGTAGAACTCCAGTTATGGGTTACCAACCGAGACTGGGTCATCACTGACTCTGTAAGGCAGTAGAACTGATTAATTGATTAGCAATTTTGATTGTCTTAAAGGCAGAACTGGGTTCTTCTTGCTCATAGAACTTGTAGCCTCGTGTCTTAGCTTTCCAACGAGACCAATCTCACCTGAAATGGAGTTCTATAACTCTAGATATAGTTAAAAATCTAAGGAGAGGTTGGATAGTAACAGTTCGATATCAAGACAGTAATAGTCCAATGTTTCTTGATGATTATTTTTTACTATCTTAGAGGCAGATCTGGGTTCTCCTTTCTCATAGAACTTGTAGCTTCGTGTCTTAGCTTTCCAATGAAACCAATCTCGCCTAAAATGGAGTTTTATAAATCTAGATATAGTTAAAAATCTGAGAAGAGGTCGGACAGTAACAGTTCAAATATAAAGAAAAGAATGATAACTATGGTTGGATACAGGATGACAAAATTAATGGGTGTAATGAGAAAAACATAAAGTATAAAGAAATAAATGATTGAAAGAAAGATCTATTAGTTATTGATATGATTATTATAAAACATAACCTTGAATGAGGAAAATTTATGAGATGAGCCTTAGACTGCAGGAGGGACCACCGGTATGGTGCAACAGCAGCAACAGTAGAGCACGAGTAGAGCTTCAATTGCAGGTAGGTGACTTTCACCTTCCTTTTTAATAACGTTTAATAAAGAAATACCTTATCATGAATATTACCGTATTGTGTTAATTCAGATATCAGATTGTCAAATGCTTAAATATTGACAAATGATTGATTAGCTTTGGCTAATTGCATCTGAAGAGATGACCTTGAACAATGAAATACCTTATCATGAATGTTACTGTATTGTGTTAATTCAGATATTAGATTGCCAAATGTTTAAATGTTGACAAGTGGATGATTAGCTTCGGCTAATAGCATCCAAATAGATGACCGGGACAAACAATTGATTAGCTTCGGCTAATAGCATCCGAATGGATGATCGAAACAAATGAATTATTAGCTTCGGCTAATGGCATCCGAAGGATGACTGAAACAAATGAATGATTAGCTTCGGCTAATGGCATCCAAAGGGATGACCGGGACAAACGGTTGATTAGTTTTGGCTGATGGCATTCGAAGTGGATGGCCGGGGTGAGTGAACGGTTAACCTCCGTAAATGATGCCTTGAGAGGATGGCCAGAATAAGATTATGACTTATTGCAAGAATTGGTGCATCTATATGCACTACAAGTTGTTTATACTAGAAACATGAAGGAACTACAAGTGTCACGCTTCAAACATGAGACAATGTTAATGCTTCATTAAACTGTCAGACCGTTTCTTATCATTATTATTATTGAGTAATTGCATTCTTGTAAATGTTTTTGTACTGCAACAGGGACATCACACCAACAAGGTGCCTAGGAAAACCAATACATGGGAACTTACTTTTGCAAGGAATCATGTAGTTGCATTCTAAATCATGATGTATTTTAAATGAATCAATGCACTGAATGTAGAACTATTATTAGATCCTTTTTGTTTAAATTCGTGATGACTACTTGTAGGATAGAATACAAACTCATGTCTATGCATGTATATTTTTAATATGAACATCTAATTATGCAAACATAATATTATGTGTTTATGTAAGAATCACTTTTAAATGAAATGTTAATTGTTGTTGATGTATGGATTGTATCTTGATGATGTGAGTGAACAGGTTCGCCGATTTCCAACACGATGTGTGTCAAGTACAAAAAAAAAAATTATTGTTGTTTTGGGCTTGAAAAGTCGGGCTATTACACATAGGGTCCATACATGGCTCACCAGGAGACTTGCCATTACAGACCTACTGTTGTTCCACAACAACTGTCTCTGTAAAAGGGATAGAGCTAGAACAACCAGAAATCCAATAAAGCTTCATAGGAGTGGAAGCTACATAAGTGTGCTTCTTTCACTTATTACCACCAACTCTGGTGCATATAGAATCAATATGACCAAGAACCCGACAATGCTTGCAAAACCGAGGGATGGTCTTATATACAACTAGTTTCAACAAAGGCATTCCATTAGGCAAAACAATATTGATGGAATTAGGTAGTTCAACAAGCAAATCCACCTCTATGAGCACTCTAGCATAAGACAACCTAGACACAGAAGTGGTGAGCATATCACAATGAATAGGTTTACCAATCACACTAGTAATCTTAGACAAACAAGTTGGAGACCAACACTTAAAAGGGAGATTAGGGAATTTGACCCAAACCGGCACCCTGGACATATCAGTAGCAGCAAAATCAAAGTATTCGGGCATAGACTTCAAGACCAGAGGTCGTCCAAAAACATAATCAGGACTACCACTTAGAACTGCAAGCTTATCAGCTTCAGAAGAGAATGTGTAAATTAGCCATCCAGAATCATACATAGTTAGCTTAGCTAATTTCCAGGAACTAGAAATGAGGTTGTTCAAAGCAGTAGATCCAAGAAATTTCCCATTAACATAACCAATAATGCATTATTTCCACAAATCCTTGTTGCTACCTAAATCATCATCTAGCAGGGGACAAGATATAACATAGTTAAAATCAGGTTAATGAACTAGAGACGGAGTCTCACCCCAAGCATCAACAGATGGTTTACATGTACCTGGTGGGGGGTCAGCAGAAGCTCGACCATGTTCACCATAAAGGGCACTTCCAGAAGCATCTTTTATAGGAAGAGGAATGCATGGAGAATCAACACCAGATGAAAGAGGAACCCCAAAAGGTTGAGGAACTAAGGCACTCTGTTTAGGGCCAGGAGAATGCCCACAACTAGTGCTAGAGGGAAGGGAAGAATCAGCTTCAGCATCTGAACAGGTTTCAACAGACACTAGGTTAGGACTCGTGAAACCAGACCCAGACAGAGTAGCACCAGAAGGATGACCTGACTGTACAGCATCAGGACCAACCTCATCAAGCCCAAAACAAGGTGTACGAGAAGGTGATGCTAGAACAGGAGCTTGCTTATCCTGCATGTTAAGGAATTTGCCTTGATTCTGAGCCGTAATACCACGAGAAGAATCAAACGATGGTCGGGAGGTTTGGCCAACCCCTTCAAGGCCAACACTAGAAGGAGCTAGGGTGGGTGATGCTAGGGCAGGAGCCAGCTTATCCTGCATGGCAGGAGATTTGCCCCGATTCTGAGCCCTAACACCACGGGGGGAATTGATGCAACCATATTATTTGATAGTTTTACCCGTATTTACCTAGTATTTTGCATATGTTTTATATATAAAATGCCTTGATATTCTTTGTTTTATGTTTTAAAGGCAGTTTTGGATGTAAGATTCAAAAAGAAGTAAATTGGAGATAATTGGCATATTTGACCTCTGATTGATGTTTTGTGCAGAGCTTGAGCTCTAGAAGTAGAAATGAAGTGATTCCAGTGGCATTAGAAAGCTAACATCCATAACTTGAATTCTGCAAGCATATAAGTTTTGTGAAGAAACAAGCCCAAATTATGTCCTAAAGTATCCAAACCAACTTCCAAGTCTTTATTTTAGCAATTTGGCTCCTGTAAGTCAAAATTCAAAGCTTGAAGATTTTATGTGAGACTATTTCTTCTTTTTTAGGAAAATAGTTATTGAAATACTTAAATGTAAATTGTCTACTTAGGAAACGACTATTTTATAGAAAAGGGATTAGGGCTTCTTAGGATATAAAAAGAAAGAGAGAAGGGAAAGAGGGGACGGCTAGCTAAGAGAGAAAAAACGCACCTTTCTCTAACAGAACCCGAAATCATGCTTTCTTCTTTCTTTTTTATTAATTGTTTAAGACATATGAAAGGCTAAACTTTTTTTCTTGGTTGCAAGGACACAGAAACCTTCAGATTTCAAGAACTGTGAGATTTATTTTAGCTTTTCTTTTCAATTTATATGATGAATGGGTATGTTTGTTCTCCTATACTTATTTTCTATGATTGTTTATTTTAATTGCTAAAGCGGACTCTAAGTTATTATTGTGAACAATTTATTGCTAAGTTTGCTATCAAACCGGAGTTGTGGTATATAAACTTGTGAAGCAAATGAGATTAATAATTGTGGCAGATCCAGATTAATAATCTTAAGAAGAACATTCGATTGATCAAATCAAACATGGACTGTAGACAGTTATGTTGTCTAGATTAATCAACTCATCTAGTTCTTAAGGCTGCCATTGAATTAAATCACTAGTGCAGACACTGTGGTTGTTTGATGGTTAAGATTAGTTATACAGCGGATCTGTTAACTAATCAACATAAGAAAATATAAGTATTCAGAGTATAAATTGACGTTTCATTTCCATAATCAGTTCTGATTTCTGTAGGTGAACGTTTACTTGCGATCAGGTTTATTTTTCTTGATAAATTTCGGTTTTCTTTGATTTAGCATTGATTGTTTCATTCTGTTTACTATTGCATAGCATAGTTAACTTCAAAAAAACCCATGTTGCATATCATCTAGCATAAAAATCTGACTTGAACCTTCCTCGTGGGATCGACCCCTTGCTTGCTCTATACTATATTATGTGTTGTTTATTGAAGCTAGGGTAATTAATTTGTGCAACTGCGACATCGCAACAGGAACCAGCCATAGGTCGAGAAGATTGTAAGGAACAATCTTGCTGAGCAAAATCAAGCAACAAAGTTTTCTTCTTTGATTTCGTCATAGGAACCTAGAATGATTCGGTAAGAGAACAAAACAGAGAGAGACGACAGTCGTCTCTTCTGAAATACTAGAAGAAAGAAACGAAAGGCGTCGACCGAGAGAGGAAACGTTGCCACAGTGAAGAGGAACCTTCTTTCTCTACCCAAGAGCTTCTCTCACTACAGCTTCGCTTTCTGCTATACCATTTTGTTGTGAAGTATAAGGAATAGTTAGTTGTCTAGCTATACCATTTTCATCATAAAAAGTTTTAAATTGTTTGGATAGGTATTCACGTCCTCGATCAGTTCTTAAAGCTATGATCTTGGTGTTTAGTTTATTCTCCACCAGATTGGTGTATTGAATGAAGCAATCCAATGTTTTAGACTTATGTGAGATCAATTAAACATGATCAAATCGTGTGAAATCATCTATAAATGTGATGAAATAATTTTCTTCATGTCTTGCCCTCACATTCATTAGGCCACAAATGTCTAAATGAATAAGTTGTAATTGACTACTGGCTCTTTTAGCTTTGCTAAATGGTAATCTAATTGCTTTTCCAGCAAGGCAATACTCATATACGGGCAATTTCTTTTTGGTAAGTGATCCTAAAAGACCAGCTCTTGTCAATCTATGTAATCGGTCTTGCCCAATGTGTCCTAATCTAGCATATCAAATTATGATATCACTATTATTAGTAGTGCTGGAATTTTGAACAACATAAATAGAAGCATCATCATTAATAGATACATTAACGGTGTCTAAAACTATAAAACCATTTAATACCAAACCAGAACCATAAAAATATTATCCAGATATATTTTCACACAATAACCAACAAACACAATAGAAAAGCCTAATGTAGTAAAGCAAGAATAGACACAAGATTTCATCGAACTTATGGAGCATAAAGTACATCATGAAGATAAAATTCCATAAAAGTTGTTTGATCCCTTGTTATATGGTCGGTTGCTCCTAAGTCTATAGTTCAAAAAGGAATAGATTCAGCAAGCATTAAACAACTGCTAACGTATAAGTTAGAGGGATGAGTGTGGTTAAACATTATCTTTGGCTCAGTGCAATCATGAGCAAAGAGATCAGGTTTACCACAATTGAAATAATTCGTATTCTAGCCTCTCTTACCGCCATGTTTCCCACGCTTGCGTTTATGTCCACTACTACTTGCTTTTATTCCTCTCTTGCCATATTTAGGACCCTTACCCTTACTCCTTTTATATTTAGAGTCATATGCTGCTCACATCTTATATGAAAGCCTCGTTTATAGGCTTTTAAATGTGAAGTTGATCTTCTTCAAGCTTGACATGACGAGCAATATCATCAAATGTCTTGATGTTGTCATTATGGGTAAGGTTAATATGCATGTGTTCTCAATTGCTTAGCAAAGAGTGGATAACAGCTTGGAGTTGTTGTTCATCAATCATCTCATGTCCAGTATCCTTTAATTCACTGATCATATTAGATATGACTGTAAGATGTTGCGTCATCATTTGATTTTGGCACTTCTTATAACCATTAATTTAAGGGTTAACTGACGAAGTCTAGTAGTTGAGGTTCCCCCATACTGAATCTTTACTGCACCCCAAACTAATTAGGTTGAACGATGCCTTTCAAAATGCAGTATTATATCATTTCTTATGCTACTCAAAATGCGAGCTACATGATCCTTGCACTTATAGGTTTGATATGCTTACATATCAAGCCTGTGTTGAGCAGTGTTTCCTTACTTAGGTTCAGCCATCAGATGTGTGATTTTCCATTATTTCTTGTTCTTCTAGGAGATACTCAATCTTATGATGTCAAACATCATAATTCTTTTCACTTAGTTTGTCTACATGGTTCAAATCAGCAATAATACTCTTAGATGCAGTCATATTAAGCGTTATTGACACTAATTACAAATATTAGTATCTAGTATAATTTAAATGACATTTATTGTCACTCCATTCTAAATTAAACAAATAATAATCTAACACATACAATAGAAATGAAAATAATGTTAAACACTTAATTAATTTCTATTTGTATAGTCTAATTATCATTGGAAATTTAAATGAGTGCAAAATTATAGTTATTAGTTTCAACTAACAACTCTCACTAATCAAATTACAGATATTTTCATATACATGCATATAATGTAATTAAAACTTAAATTACAAAAAATATACAGTTCAAAATAAACAATCAATTATCTTAACAAAAACAATACTGAAATAAAAAAATACAAAATTAAAAATAATAAATTTCAGAATTATTTTTTTATTATAGGTACATAAGGAGGGTCTCCAATTACATCATCTACTTCATCAAATTCATCTCCTCAAAGTTCATTCTGCTCTAACCATGGAATGAATTTAGCAGCAGCATCCAAACGACCTGCACTTCTTCCAGTTTGTCGTATACCTTTTTCAGTATACTGACGTTCCCTCTTAAACAGCATTTCATCAACAAGATTATTGAAATCTAAGGATTCTAACCTCTATGTCAATGATAGTCGCACCAATATCCATTCCTCAGGCAGAGAATTGAGAACGATTAACATTTGATGTTCCATATAGAATTCATAAACACCACTCATAGCCAGTCTACTCATCCAATGATACATATAATCAATGTGCTCTTGAATTTTGTATAACCTAATAAATGATCAATTTGTTGTTGTATATTCACTACATCAAAAATATTCCAAAAGAACATAAATATTATAATCAATATTTAATTAAGGCATGTATCATTTTTTTTTGTTTTTGTTAAAAGCTAAATTTGCACCATGATTAATCAATATTAATTGCCTCTCGCATATATTTTTTTTTCTCAACTACTAAATCTATATGTGTTCTCATGTTTTTTTTAATTAATTAATAAATGGCAGTTACATAACTATCATTTATTTGATAGAAGGGTTTTTCTAATTAATGATAGCAAAGACAAAATCCTAACCAAATTATAATTATTCATTCTCCAATACACTTTATTAAATTTGAATGACAATACATCAAATAAAGTTTTGTAAATCCAAGACTCAACGGAAGCATTCTTTCAACATAGAATGTACAACTAACGTATATGTAGTAACATATGTATTGCAAAAAAAAAAGATATTAAAACCATGGCTCTAATACCAATGTAGAATTCAAAGGAAACTTAGTTGTGACGTGAGAATTCACTTTCTTGTCCTTGAATCAATTACTTTAGTGCCACTTTAATTACTAGAACCAAAGTGATATTCCACAATATGAACGTCTTTGTAAATCTTATCAAGTTAATACAGAGAGTCTAAGAAGGGAGAAGAGAAAGAGAGAACTATATTCTTTCAACAATGAAAACTTACCTTTTCATATAGGTTATGTCCCTATATATATATATATATATATATATATATAGGTAGAGAAAACAATTACTTCTTTTAGTAAATCCTCTAAATACTTGGACTAGGCTCATCCCTCATGGGCAGATCAGGCCTAACCCAATAATCAATAATCATTAATATATGTTAGTAATTATCAGCACTAGAAATCAAGAATCAAAGATGGAGTTTCTTTTTTCATTATCGAAGATGAAATGTAGAGGATAGAATATTTGTTTTACTACTATTTTCTTTCAATTTTTATTTAGTAGTTTATCTTTTTTTTATGTTAAGGCATCAAGTGTTTTGAGAAATGTTGAAGTGCAACTAAGTTGGAAAGGTTTTCCAATTTTATCCAATTGAGATTATCGGTTTAATTCAATTAGAGAGTATACCTTAATTGATAGTATTCGGGTATTGGAATTGTCTTCCTATCATGTTATGTTGAGAACCTTATGCAACATGAAAATGTGTCAGTTATATTTATCGTTTTTCTGATAGTTGGCCATGATGTGTCATAAATTACTTGTTCTAAAGTAAGTTAAGGATCTAAGTTTTAAGTCTAACTATATCTATTCAACCAACATCCAAGTTTTTTAGTACTTTCTTATTTTTACTTCCTTAGAATTCATAACCTTTGGTGGCACAACCATGATTGAATGATCCTATATCTAATTTGGGAATAGCAGTATTTCTTAATCTTATAAGACTAAAATCTGTATTTTTTTCTGAACTTAGGGCTTAGTATAAGTGTGTTGACAAAATAGAATCATAAACATGTTTGTATTTTGATTCTTTGTATGTATACTCCTGTTGAAACTTGTTGATTTAAAGTTTAAGAGAATTTCCTTTCTTGTAATTAAGCCATGAAAATATTTTAAAAAAAATTACTTATGGTTTTCTGATTTTAAGATCCATGTTTACATTGTATTTTCTATGTTGTGTTAAAAATGCATTTTTAACAACCTTGATTGCTTACGCTCTACTGTGGATGGATCTTAACATTGAAGAATTTTGATTTTTTTTTTGGAGTATGGTGAAACTTTGTCTTTTTTTTTCATAATAAATTGATGAAACCCCTTTATCACACCTGACATTGCGGTTACTCGCTTTTTTTCTAGAAGAGAAAAGGCTTTTTGTGTTCAAAGAGGGGGAAAAACTTTATATAGAAAAGGAGTCATCACCTATTATAGTCATTAGAAAACCCTAACTGATCTTCAGAATTCTAAGGTAAGGAATTGGTTGTGCTAAAAGAAAAATATTGTCACTCTAAAGTATCCTACCTAATGTAAGCTGCATTACTGCTTATGTTCTATTTCTAATGGCTTGTTGTGTCTAATACCAGTGATTTTATCTATATTGATGAGAATAGGCATATTACAATGAGCTAAACTCTGAGTGGACGAGTGGATTTAAGCCTATTATTTTAAAGTCCATGTCTTCTTTGCCACTTATAATTGCTTGGTGAGTTGACAAATCTATAACCATTTACTCTTGATTGTGACTTGTGACTATTAATAGTCTATCAAACCATGTTAATGAATAATTAGGTGGGACTTTATTAGGCTTATTAAACCCAGCCAAAATCCTAGGAGGAATCGTTGCTAAATAGTTTGTTTTGCAACAACAGCCGATGGATAATGACTTATTCAGGTTCATTTATCCTATAGTACTGAGGTTCACTAATAATTTTTTTTTAAAATGAGGTGTTCTTGCCCCAATCCTAAATATCCATCCAAGCAATAACCATTATGAGTTGATCTACTTGGAGATAAGATCTAGTGACATGAATATTTTGGACTTACTAAGAAAAATTAATACCTTTGATTGACAGTTAGATATCATCAATGAATATTAAACTTACATATCATCAATGAGTGAATAGCAAAATATTATTTTTTTTATGGTTCTAAAAAAGGGAAAGCTTTTTTAAAAGGGGTTTTGAAATGTGAGTCCATAAAGGCCTTTTAATGTGGGTTAAACCTTTAGTGGGTTTTATAAACAAGTTATAAAACCCAATGCAATTGTATGTATGAGTGTAAATATTATACTTTTATGAAAAAAGCAAACTTCCACATAAATAACACAAAGGAATGGTCAAGAACATCAAAAAAATGCAAGATATAAACTCTTGAAAGATTCAGCCTACATACATAAACCCCAGAAAAATTGAAAACATATTGAATCCATTTGTAATACACATTCATCCAGAAAACACATCATGTTAGGAAATTAAACACAAAAAATTCAAGTGTCCACACACATACGCAATCAATCTCAACATTAGTTCAAACCCAAAAATCTCATCTTAACACACATTTAAATCAACAATAAGCCAAAATAATTATTCAAATGATATTTAAGGTTCAAAATGGATGTTTTAAAATGGATGAGGTGGACTAGAAAAGGCTGAAATAGTAGGTGAAAATGGTGAAACAATTTTGGAAAGGTGTTGTAAAAATTAGTAGTGGCGGCTTAGATTGTGTCGCATCATTTGTTTAAATCATTAGGAGAGGAGGTGCATGGCCTTGTCTTGTCTGTATGAAACACCATTTCCCTCTTCTTTCTATTGGTGGTGGTGGTGTAGGTCACGTCCGAGGGTATAAGGAGATCTGGTTGTTCAAAGTTTGGCCTTTATTTCTCCCAAATGCAATTTTTTTTTACAGCTTTAATTGTCACATGTTGTTTGCCTAAACCATGGAGAGAGGAGATGTATGACCTAGTCTAGAGGAAGCACCACTTCTTTCTCTTTCAAATAGTGTTGGCAGTGTTGATCACCTCCGGCCAGCGAGAGAAATCTAGCGTATTAAAGTTTTGGATGTCTATTTTTTCTTTCTCTTGCAACTTCCCTTCCTTCTTCTTTTTTTGGTGTTTTCTGATAAGAGAAGGCTAGGAAAGTTTGTTGGATGATGAGGAGAGGGTAAGGTTGTTATTATGGTGACCAGAATGGTGGTGGTTGGCTAGAATCAAGCAAGCCACAAACATAACCTAGAAAGGATGCTAATGCCCGCACCCATAGTTACCTAGACTCCACAAGAAAACATCCACACATAGCTCCAATCGACATCATAAAAATCATCCCTAAATGACTTGAAGCTTCCCTTGGCACAAGCCAAATGCCAACAAACCAAAACATAAACAACTAATGCACTGCATTGTTTGAATTCACAATGCATCATTGTGTATATGTCTATGGTAAAATGCTGAGTAGTTTTAGTTTCTTTTATAATTGTAATAAGGAGAATTTGGAAAATATTAAATTATAAGGTAAATATACATTAATAAATCTATGAGTACAAAATTACAGTCCACCAATTATTATTATTATTATTATTATTATTATTATTATTATGTGAAGATATTTTCCTTGTTATAGAATGAAAATGAAGACAATATGATTTTACTAACGATCCCAAAAATAAAATCATTTACCACACTACTAGCTGTGAACAAAAGGTGGAAAAAAATCTAAAAGCATGGCAACAATAAAAGAAGAATCTACTCCAGTCCACGATAAGCAAAATTCATCAAAAGGTCATGGACCCCACTGTCGCTCCCTATTCACACATGTTTCATCATCTCACGGGTCACATCCTATCCACATTACACGAGGTGGGTTTCTAATGTCCTCATTTATCCAATGGCTCATATTTTTTGCATTTCACTCTTCCTTGTTTGGAAGATAAATCACACACATGCCCATAAACAAACTCAAAAAATATGTCCATGCTTCCTATCCATCTATTTATTAGGTGGGTTATATATATATATATATATATATATATATATATATATATATATATATATATATGAAAAACGACTTTAAAAACTGATGGATACTTTCACTGAACTTAATTCTGTGTATGGGATTGTTGGTGTTGAAATAGGAGATTTAAAGTCTGATTGGCCTTAATTTTCGTATAAAAAAAATAGTTGATTATTATAGAAATATAGGAAGATAACTTTTTTATTATCATTTTTTTAGTTGGTTTTATGATTCTTTTAAAACAAATTATTTTTCAACTCTTTCACTTTTAAAGTTAGATAAAAGAAATTATATTTAAATTATTAGCATGACCAAAGCAACCAATATGGTTTGAGATTATTAACAAAAACCTAAAAGGGCCAAGTGTTTCGTTGTAACATGTGAGGAGAAATATTGTTCATCTGACATTGTTTCTCTTTTTTCTTGGTCCTTATGATTTTCTATGTTTTGATCCATCAGTTTCTTTTTCTTTTTATTTAACCTTTTAACATTGTTTTGATTTGTGATTGGTTTCCATGATTTATCATTTTTATGCCTATATATGGGGATCTTAGGGTAACGAGGAAATGTTTTGTTACTTTGTTTGGCAAAAAAAAATCAATTTCATTGATTTAAAATAACTAGAGCTTTAGGGACCATATTCAGAGCTTAAAAAAATGTTTAGTCCTTTTTTTTTAATTTCAGTCCCTCAGCTTTTTCTTTTTCAATTTGATCTCTTCATATTGGCTTTATTTGGAATTTGACTAGGTAGTCAATGATGTGCTTGATTCTTATATGATTTTTACCTATTATTACTTTTAATTTTATGCTAGTTTATGTTAAATATTTCTATTTTATATAGTTTTTAATTATTTATTTTTATTTATATGTAGGAAGAAATAAATTTATGGAATCTCATTTAAAAGCTAATTAAATGAGGAATTTCATCTTGAAGAGGTGGTGTACACGTTTTGGTAAAGAAGAGAAGTAAGAATGAAATTTATTGTTGTAAAAATAAGAACTTTTAGTACCCGAAATTTTAGGAATACATATCGGTAAATCAAACATAACTTTCTCTATAAATATCATAATTATACTATCTTGGTTTCTTAAAAACGATAAGAGGGTGATCTACAACTTTTGTGTCTATGACTTTCTCAAAATAATTAATTATGTTAGCGAATATAAGGTTTGAAGTCAAGAGTTGTAATCTGCTAGTTTTTGAAGGAAAATCAAGAAACAAATAAAAGGAGATTAGGGACCAAAGGAGGAGGAGACCAAGAGGGGAGACCATGATCAAAGATGAATAAAACAAAGAGGTTCTTTTACCATTGAAACTAGAGAACGAGAGGAAGGGAGAACTAGAAGAAACTAGACATTGTCGTGAAGTGTTTTGTTAACCGATTCCAAGCAAATAAGTTTTATTATTCTCCTTAGTTTTCCTTTGATGTATTATAATAAGAACATGGTTTATTTTAGATTTATTATGAACCAAAGTTATTTTTCTAGGGCTTTGATGTATTCTAGTTTTGATTATGCAATTTAAATTTCAAGTTAATTTATTTTCAATTTCTTTCATATAGAGTGTCTATCCTTGATCTTATTACTTATAATTTTTTGACCAATTATTGTTTGATCTAATGAATCATAATAATACTAAGACGTAATTTATGATTAGAAGCTCTAAAGACTAAACATCATTAGTTAAGCGAAAGATAGATATACTTTACCGTGATTAATGTGATTTTATTTAAGAAAAATCCAAACAACTTAATGAATCTTTAAATAATTAAATTTACATAAATATGTGTTGAATTATTAGGTGGATTTATTTTAATGTTGCTCAAGAGGAAAAATTGAATAATTAAGAGATCTTTTAATCGTCAACATGAAAATTTGGAATTTTATGACAAGGAATAATAAATTGTGTAGGATTAATGATGAGTACTTAAAAGTACATTTTTATCAAGGTTTTATATCATCATTTTGCACTTGAAGTATCAATAACTCCTTAACTAAAGCATGTTTTATAATAACAAGTCTGATACCATAAGATATCTTTAATTTATGGTAAATGTTCATCGTAAATGCAGGCCTATCACATAAATGAATGGATTGATTGATGAGTTAAGTACGGAAATTGAAAGGACAAAGAGAAGGTCAAACTTAGAAAAGAGATGTTGGTTTAGTACAAAATGGAACACTCTTCGGTCATTGGGTCATATCTGGAGTTGTAGATCTTAGATTTAGGTCTGTCTTATATGGATGGAAAGCTAAGACATAGGCCTAAAACTTTCATCAGGAGTCTAAGATTTAAAAAGGCTGTTTTTAAGTCCAAATTATAGCAACAAAGGAGAAGTCCGAATCTGTCCTATAGCTCAGACACTATTTGGTGTTCAACCCATATCTCGAGTTCTAGAAGTCCAAATGACCTCAACTTTGTTTCCTGGAAAGCTGAGACAATTTGCTAGAACTTTCATGATTTAAATCTGTTCACATTATGATGTTATCAATGATGTTTTTGGCATACAAGAAGATAAGGATTGTCACCAAGTCAGGATGTGGCCACTCACTCAATAATTAGTCAACAAATCAATAGTTTTGAATTTTGGCCTATAAAAAGAGGCATTTTCCATGTATTTAGGCATCTTGGTTTTCAGATCAAGGTCATGCTCTTGCTCTCTCTTTATATTTTGTAATGCTTAAGTTTTGCTTATATTAATCTCTTGCTTATGCTTTTCATTTCCTTTATTTGTTTATTTATGTTTCTCTCTTTCATTATGTTTAGCTAAGTTTATCATGTCAATGTGAAAAGGTTACACTAATGGTGTAAGAAAAAGTATAATATAAACTCAATATGGACCTTAATGTTTGATACTAACATGTTTTATATTTGTTATCTTGTTCACTTTTAATACTTTGCTTATTAAATGGTTAATCTAGATTTATATTGTATAACCCTTGGTACAACAAATACTTGGCACTTTCATAGCCCAACCGTATGGTATAACCGACACATGTGCTATGAAAGGAACTTAATCTGTTGTTAACATAAGTTATAATCATGAATGCCTGACAACATTTACAAGTATTAGAATTATTCGAATAAGATAACTAATGTAATCATATTAACAATTTATAGTCCGATTGGAACCTCCTTTGTGTGTGGTTTCTAGTTGAGCAATAAAAAGAGTTTATACTATACTTGTTTGAAATACCATTAATGGATCCTCTAACCTTGACAATTATTTTATCCTTGTTTAATCCTTACATCAATATCACATCTCAAAACTCTCTTTAACTTATTATTGTTGTTGTTGTTGTTGTTGTTGTTGTTGTTGTTGTTGTTGTTTATAATTTATATAGTTAACCTCCCTGTGATTCAACCCCGGTTTTGCCGGGTTATTTATTACTTCGACACTCCTGCACTTAGGAGAAGACATCAATCTTTTGGTCGTGTTAATTAACTAAGTGAAACTAAAAGCTCTAGATTTATTTTTATTATCTCTTCAACCTTAAGTTTTATTCTCTAATTCTTTTAATTTACTTCCATCAAACATTTTAGTTTAATTTAGGTGGTCAAATCTATAAAATTTCAGTTTGATTTCTAAATAGTAATGAATTTGGTAAAGTTCAATACTCAATAGCATAATTAGTCTTTCTGGTTTCGACATTCTTTTCTACATAAAAAAACTTTACTTCTTGTTGTGATTTTGTTTACTTACAAATATTATCACACTAGTCAAACCGGCATACTGAGCTCTTCTACATGGGCCAACACACTTCTAAGAATGTGCAACGGTAAGGCTTTGACGGCTGTTTTTTCTTGTCCTGTCTATTTTCTCCCTCCTCTCATCGATATTCACATTGGCCTAGCAAAATTGAAAGGTTTTGTGTTATTTTATTTTTGTATCAAATTTGATCATCATTCTTATGATTGCTTTTTTTTAGTCATTTTTTTTATTAATTTTATTTTCAATTTCATCCTATAGCATTTGGTTTCATTTAATTTTTTTATTAAATTTATTCCTCATTGTTTTTATTTCTATTTTCTTGTTTTGGATCCTTTTCTTAATTGATTTTTTTTTCAATTTGACCCTTCAACTTTTTATTTTATTTTATTTTTATGTCAAATTTAGTCCTTATTCTTTTTTTTTGTAATCTTTTTTTTTATCAATTGTTTTTTCTTTAATTTCATCCTTTAAGCTTTAGTTGATTTGAAATTTTATAAGTTGATTTGAAATTTTATAATGATTATTTTAAGATTGCCTTTTATTGGGTAATCCTAGCCCCATGACCTAGGACACAAGTTTCGAAGAGTAGTCCATGTTGACTTTGGTCATTTGTTATGTCAATTTTTAAATTAATTTTGTTTCATATTCATCTTTCAATATTCGATTGGTTGTGGATTGGGCTTCATGAATATATTTTTCTTTTTTTTTCCTATGGAATTATCATGTTCTCATATCTCAGGTTGCGAGATTGTGGGTTTGACAAGTTAATCTGAGTTGACTTGGATCTTTTTTCTTTTCTTTTCTTTTCTTTAAACACTTGGGTTTTATTTAAAAAAAATCACCTTTCAACATTATGTTGATTTGAGAATTGAGCTTCGTAATTTTATTCAATTTTCTTTCAACTAGGTTATCTCGATTTCATAATCAAGTCATGGATTTAGCAAGCTGACTCAAGTGGGCAAGGGTCATCTTTTTTTCCTTTTTTTAAATTGATTTTTTTTCAATTTTGTCCTTAAATACTTGATGTGCTGGGAACTAACCTTTAAGTTTTTTTAATTTTGCTTTCTATGGTTTTATCATGTTCTAATTTAATTTTTTTTCTTTGTTATCAAATAAGATTATGGAGATCTTTTAAGAATACTTGGAGAATATCTTTCCATAATATTGACAAGCGTTCGTTTTTTGTAGTTAATCATTGTCAAGTTTTTTTGTTTAGTTTGGTTTATTTATTGTCATTATAGTTTTTAATCATATTATTAAATTAACCAAACTTATTAAACCTATTTCAATCAATGATTCGAGTCTTAACTTTTTTTTCTTTTTTCTTTAAAAATATTAGCATTGTCTGAGATTTTTTTTTTTTACTAGAGAAAAATCGATCCGACCCACAGTATAGCGTGGGCCACCAATTTAGTCTTATACTAAAAAACTCACTCTAGATTTTTAAGTGACTATTTTTCTTATCAAAATACTTCAAGTTCTTAAAATGGGATAAAAATCACTTTAATTTTATCTAATGTACATCAAGGTTGCGTGGAGTTTGAAATGTGATTCGAGGATTTTTTTTAAGTTCAGGATAAGATGTGTTTTCAAAGAAGTTATTTGTTTTTATCAAAAATACATTTTATTTTCAAACTAGCTTACCTATAAATTAAAACTAAATTAATTTTATAGAGCATTTTAAAAATATATAACTCATATTAATCTAATACATTAACATAAATTTAATAAATTATATTAAATACTAAATTTAATATTTTAACTAAAATATCAAACATGTATTCTTAATCATCATATCATAAATAGGTGGGCCGCAATGGCGGGCAAGGTGTTTTTGTAACATTAAAGAAGATGTTCGAATGTCGCTCACATGTTTTAAGGAAGAAAAAAGATATGTGCACCCTAATGGGTTCAATAAAGCGGTTCCATTTAGTTATATGATAGAAAAGGTAAAGACACTAAATGGATAAAATTTTAAAAGCAGAAGTGATAAAGATGACATGTAGAAACAGAACGCTTGCTATAAGAAAAAAATTATGAAGTTAAATTCCAAGATAACCTAACGTTAAAGGATGAAAATAAAAAAATAAAAATAAAAATGTCAAAACAAAACTTCTCGAGTTAACCCGAGTAAGTTTGGCAACTCGTAGCCAGGATAAAATTGGGAAATAAAAAGGTCATAAAAAAAAGGATGAAATTAAAAAAAAAGTAAAAAAAAGACCCTAGGGCAACCCTATAAAAATAAAATAAAATAACGATAGCCAATTCCCACCAATCCACATGTATAAGGATGGAATTAGAAGAAAACAAAATCATAAAAAAAGAACCAAGAAAAAATAAAACACCTGTAAACGCAGTTAAGACCATCAAACCTTGTGAGCCGAATCATGCTAATGTTGTAATCTAATAAAAGACAAAAACAGGAAAAATGATGAACCTTAATTTAAAAAGAATTCAATTTTAAAGGATGAAACTAAAAAATTTAAAAAAAAATGTCTCAAAAAATACCTAAATAAACCTACTAGACATGTTGTCCACGATATGAAATCGAGATAACCTAATAAAAATAAAACCAAAAAAACAAATCATGAAACCTGTTTTTTTAAAAAAAAGTTAAGGGGTGAAATAAAAAAACAAATAAGTGAAAAAAAAAATAACAATGTCAAGCCTAGTTAACTTTTTAAACCCATGACCCGAGTTATTAGACTGGAAATACCACATTTGGAAAAAAACATGAAGCCCAATTAACTTCTTAATCATATCATTAAATTAACCAAACAAATCGACATTTTACAAAATAGCAAAGAATAAAAATTAGAGCACGAGTACAAAGGTGAAATATCAGTAAATGAGAGGACAACTTTAAAATTTTAAATGGCAAACTCGAGTTTCAAGAGAAAATGAGAGAAAAGAGGAGAATTAAAAAGAAGAGGCCACCAATGACAGACCATTGTATAAACAAAGACATACATCGTCCCATGTGGAAAGAGACGGGTCGACGTTCCAATACTTTCGTAGAAGTCCATAAAAGCCACAAAGCCCTCTAGAAGACTGTAAACGCCTTCCATCCACTAGCATGTGTTGCAGGTGCCAACCAACTTTTCATGCCCGTTTGCTCCAAACATCATACTTGTCCAACTTTTAATTTTGGTCTTTTAACACTTAATTGTTTTAAATTAATCAAATTTTTATTTATTTTGCCGAACAAAACATCAACTAAGCACCATAAATTTCCCTTGATATTGCAATATTCTCGTATCAAGACATCAAAAACAAACTACCACGTCCAATCATAAACAAAGTCAATTTGAAATGATCAAATTAGAAAAAAAAAAAGTTGATGTACTAGAAGAAAAAAAAACTTACCTTGACTATGCAAATCAATCCCTAATTTTGGTATAGAAAAAAAAAATAACTGAACATTTTTTAAATCTTAAATTTGGTCCATAAAGCTATAAATATTGTAAATAAATTAAATTGATTTTTTTAATCAGTCAATTTTTTTTTATTTCACAAAACCAAGTATCAACTGAGCATCAGAAAATTTCCCTCGATATTGCAATATCCTTGTATCAAGACATCAAAAACAAACTACTACGTTAAATCATAAATAAAGTCAAATTGAAAGTATCAAATTAAAAATTAATGTACTAGAAAAAAAAAAACTTACCTTGACTATGCAAATCAATACCTAATTTTGGTATAAAAAAAGGACTACAAATTTTTTACATTCCACATTTGGTCCCTAAAACTCTAATTATTGTAAATAAATTAAATTGAATTGTTTTTTTCCGCAAAACCAAGAATTAGTTGAGCAACATAACATTTCCTTAACACCTCAAGATCTTCATACACACGCATTAAAAACAAATTACTAAGACCAATCAAAAATCTAATCAATTTTTAAGGACCAAATTAGAAGAAAAAAAACTAAGGGACTTGTTGCACGTGTGCATCGTCGCGACGAAGCATACACTTTTGTAGGTATGAAGTAATCGGGAAAATATAGGGAGATAAGAAATTCTTGTCTTTTATCAGTGGAAAGCGGGAATAGGAGTCGCCACCTAGTATTTTGGTCACTAGAAACCCTAACTGGTCTCAGAGATCTGGTACGGGGACTGGTTGCGTAAAGGGAAGGTATTAGCACCCCAAATACGCCCTACCTAAGGTAAGCTGCATTGTTTAATTGTATGATAAAAAGCTAAGGTGTTATTGTATTTATAATTGTTGGTCCGTCTATGGTTTAAGAAAAGTCCTCCTCGGTAAGGAGGTCCTTATCTTATCGAGTAAAAACCTAACCGTTCTAATGTCAATAAAAAGGAACTACCTTTTTAATATCGGGAATACATTTTACGTATAAATTCATAATCCTAGATACGGGTGATCATTTTTTATTCGGCTTGGTTTTTACCCGAAAAAACAGCCAAACCGAAAAAAAAAGACCCGAAACCGAACTGGAACCAGCCTAAACCGGCCAGTTTCGGTTTGATTTTTTTATCAAAAAAAGGACAAACCTATAGGCTTATTTTAATAGGCTTTTTAATGGGCTTCTAATGGATTTCTATTGGGCTTACAATTAATGTTGATATTGTCTCATTTTCTTTGAAGATTCCAAATATATTTAATTTTTTTACCCCTAAATATTCAATTGTATTAAATTATTATTGTCAATCTTATGTTTATTAAATTTTTTGGTTAATGAATAATCATTTATATGAAATTATTAATGTCAATCTTGTGTTCAATATATTTTTTAACTTACTAATATTTTTCTACTTCCGAAAAGTTTAAATAAATAACACACACTTACAATCACACACCAATAAGTTAAAGTCCAAATTACAAACCATTGCCTTCAAAGGGCTTAACGAAAAAACAACAAATAACATTATCATAAAACATTCCGAGCCACAAAAAATAAATCTTCATGTGCACATCGTCTCAATAAAAAAGCACTTCAAGAGCATTGCACTTTGATTCCTGAAATTCATAATCTAGAATTATAACATGATAAATTAAATCAGAAGATATAAAAATAAAAATAAAAAGATATTTATACCATATGTTTTCAATAAATGCATCACAATTTGTGAACTAATTATCATCCGTTACTAAATGCAACTTTCCACCAAATTCTACAAAATAAAATATTAAACATGTTAGAATAAAAATGTGTTAATTAATAAATCATAAAATAAAAGTTGTAAGTTTTTAAGAAACATTACCCTATTCAAGGTTTTCGTAGGTTTCAAAATCATTCATCAAGGTTGTATTATCAGTTGGAATTGGACCATGATGCAACCAATTTTGACAACAAATAAGTGTTTGAACTGTTGTTGGAGATAGAGAACTTCAAAATTGGTCGAGTATACGACCACCTGTGCTAAAGGCTGATTCAGAAGCCACTGTGGATATAGGAATAGCCAGAATATGTTGTGCAACTTTCAAAAGTATCTTATATTTTGAAGCATTAATCTTCCACCAACCTAAAATATCTAATTTATCATCATTAGGATCCTCACAACCATCAACCAAATACCTCTCAACCTCATTTCTATTTTCCACATTATCTTTCTTTAGTAAGTGTCATTTGAACCGAGCTAAAGTGTTAACATCTACCTCCATGTCATCAATAGCATCATTAACATCTTGTTTATGCCTAGTATCATCCATCATTTCATCGGCTTTCAAATAAAACTCATATAAGCTCACCAAATTATTTTTCATTTTTTTGTTAGCAATTGTGCTTTGTCATAATCATAAACTGACCAAAACAAAATTTCACATATTTCAACTTAAGACATGGATCCAAAACATTAGTCACATACAATAAAAAATCCTGATTTGCTCCACAACCCCAATACTTCTCAAACTTACTCATCATGTTCATCGCCATTCCACTCAAAATATTATCTCTACTTTTACACAATTACAACAAGTTTGTATGCATGTAAATCAATTCATTGAAGAAAAAATTTGATGTAACATGCAATGAGCCAGAAAATTTCAATATAACCATGTAAAAGATCTTTAAAAACTTCAGCAAAGTTCTAGCATTTTCCCAATCCTCCAAACTAGGTGGCCCTATGTTTTTTTATTCCCCTTTGAATCAACCTCCAACAAGTAACTCACATACCTAGGTTCACTTTGACTTAACCTCATAAACACCTTTTCAAACTTTTCAGCAGCTTCTAACATAAGATAAGTTGAATTCCATCGAGTTGCGAGATCCAAACACAATGATTTCTTACACTCTATATGCAACTTTTCTGCAAACTTTTTAAATGCAAGTAACCTAGATGGTGAAGATCTCACAAATCTAATTGCATTTCAAATCTTAACAATCGAAACATTCATCTCTTTCAAACCATCACATACAATGAGGTTTACAATGTGTGCACAACATTTAAAATGCAAATGTTCATTTGACAATATATTAGTTGGCTAATCTTTCATCACATTCTTTAAATATGAAATAGTAACACTATTAGAGCTTGTATTATCTACTGTAACAGTTAAAAGTTTATCAATCCCCCAATCTAACAAACAATTCTCAATAACTTGACCAATTGTCTCACCCATATGATTGGAAACTTGACAAAAATTCAGAATTATTTTATACAAATTCCATTCATTATCAATCTAATGAGCTGTTAAGGACATATAGTTAATGTTTTGGATTGATGTCCATGTATTTGTTATTAAGCATAATCGTTGACCCTTAAGAGCTCTTTTTAATTTTCCTTCTCTTCAACATAAAGTTTCAAACAATCTTTCATAACAGTGAAACAATAAGGAATGTCAAATCTAGGCTGCAAGGTCCTAGAAAATAATCTAAATCCCTTACCCTCCACAAAATTAAAAGGCTCATCAATTATAACCATTTTCACTAGTGCCTTTCTGCATTCATCATAATCATAATCTATTGCCTTTAGAGTTCCCACACTTCGATCTCCTAATTCACCCCCTACTTTATTAGGTTCTAATACCAAAATTTTTTGCTTTTTATCAACCACAAAAGGAAACTTTCTGCATACTTTCAAATGACTCCACCTATTACTTGTCCCATTAATAATAGTATGACATGCATAATCATTTCCACAATAATTACATTCAGCTCTAGGGGTTATGGGATCACCATCAAGTTTTGTAAAATGATCCCAAATTTGTGACTTTTTTATCATCAACATTTCTTTTCCTAGATGCAAGGACTTAAAGTTGTTTACCTTTATTATCCGTGGTGGATCCTGTAGTAGTTGATGTTGGGTTAGTGTTTGAAGCTGAGGCATTGGTTGATGTTGGGGTAGTGCCAGTGGATGAATCATTTTGATTTTAAAGGATTTCCATCTTTAATTACCAAATGCAAATATGTTCATTATCACTTGCACAATTCTTTTCAGCACTTAATAAACATAAAGATTAAAATCATGTTTAAAAATTAAAATGAAACAAATATTACAGAAGTAACATGTCAAAACAAGCTTAGAAAATGTGTCAAAACAATCTTAGAAAATCTATCAATGGAGGAAAAATAATTACAGAAGTAACAGAACAATGAATACAAGAATAACATGATTTTAATGAATACAAAATGCCAATCAAGATCATCTAAAACAGAATAATGAATACATTTTACAGAATGACAAAACAAAACCGAATAAAAAAAACTCATCAAAACAAAATTAGTTTACAAAATTAAGTCAATCAACACAGGCTTATAAACATGATTTTAATCATACTTGGTGTGACCTTATAAATCAACCAACACAACAACAAAATCAACAATTCGTCTGTTTTTAGTAATCAACCAACAAAGCAACAGAATCAACATAGCAACAGGCTACAACAACAGAATCAACACAGCAACAACAACAGAATCAACACAAGTTTACAATAGCAGATATTGAAATTACATTTACAACACAGCAAAATAAACTACAAAATTACATGTAAGATTCTGAAATTACATGTACAAGACAGCTATAATCCTAAACTGCAAACAATTGTAAGAACGGCAATTTTGATTAAAAATAATCATAATCCTAAATTGCTAAATCCCTTCTATTCAAACAAAGGGAAAAAAATTCATTTTAATCACCCAAATACCTCTAAATTCTAATTTAAACCTAAACCAAAATTCATCACCCAACAAAATTGATTAAAAATAACAATAAGCTTAACTATATGAATTTATTAGAAAGGAGAAAAAAAAAATTAAAACTCACTGGTTTTGAGAGGCTGAGGAAATCAGGAAACGTCGGTTTGATGGAAACACCGAATCACCGATAGTTTTGATCCAGTGGAGACTAAGGAAGAAACGTATAAACAATAAGCTTAACTGTATTAAAAAAAACAATAACCTTAACCGAATTAACTAATTAATTAATTAATTAGAAATGAGAAAAAAAATTAAAACTCACTGGTTTTGAGAGGTTGAGGAAACGTCGGTTTGATGGAAACACAGACTATTTTGGTCCAGTTGAGACTGAGGAAACGTCGATTGTCGATCTGTGTTTATGTTTTTTTAGTCTAAGCAGAGTGGAGAGGGAGAGGCGAAAAGGTGAGAGAGAGCGAGTTACGGGTGCTCTGGTACGGGGGCGGCCTTAGCAGAGGCTAGAGAGGGCGGGGGGCGGGTGGCTCTGAGCAGTGAGAGGAGAGATTGTTTGAAAATTGAAATTGAAATGTTTAATGTTAGGGGAGAGTAAACTGGAGAGAAGAAAGGGGCGCGGCATGACAACTTTTTCTATTTATACTAGCCTAGGGACCCTTTTTTTAACCGGTTCGGTCCGGTTAACCCGGTTTCTGCACTACAAAACCAAACCAAACCGGGATTTTTCTACATAATCTAATCAATTTAATCGGTTTTATTTTTTGGTTTGGTTTTTTGGTTAATTTTTTGTCGGTTTACTTGGTTTATCAGTTTTTTTGAACACCCTTAATCCTAGATACTAAAAGAAAAAAAAACCAAATATTTTTTGGGTATTTTTGAAATATTGGCCTAATTCTCATAGCTTTAATAAACTGGTTCTTAAAGCCAAAATGCATGTTAAAACATATATTTTTTGAAATTTTGTTGTACGAAAATACGATGTGATGAATTTTTTTCTTATCTTTGAGATACTAGGCTGTATGCAAGAAAATAAGACATATTTTTATATATAATTTTCTTTTTGCAACACTTTTAGAGAAAATCAGGTATTTTAATATCGGATTTGTATCTTTACGGTATAAAAATAGAAACTAGTAGTAAGAAAAATTTGATAAAAAAATATGCGTGAAAGTAACAAAAAAATTTTGAAAGGATTTTTTGGATTAGGCCGAACCCAACCTAGTCATTTTGGGTTGGGGCGGTGACACAACCAAAAGATTGATGTCTTATCCCAAGTGCAAGAGTGTCAAAGTAATAAATAACTCAGTAAGACCGTGGTCGAACCACAAGGAGGTGAATTATATAAAATTATAAACAATAAATGAAAGGAGTTGAAGAGAACTTTTGAGGTGTGACATTGATGTCAGGATTAAACAATGATAAAATAATTGTCAAGGTTAAAGGATCCACTAATAGTATTTCAAACAAGTATAGTATAAACTCTTTTTATTACTTGACTGGAAACCACACATAAAGGAGGTTCCAATCGGATTATAAATTATTAACATGATTGCATTAATTATCTTATTCAAGTAATGTCAATACTAGTAAATATTATCAGGTATTCATGGTGATAACTTATATTAACAACAAATCAAGTTCCTTTCATAGCACAGGTATCGATTATACCATACAGTTGGGCTATGAAAGTGTCAAGTATTTATTCTACCCAGGGTTGTTCAACACAAATCTAGATTACCATTTATCAAACAAGGTATTAAGAGTGAGTAAGATAATAAATAAAAAATATGTTAGTATCAAATATTAAAGTCCAAGTTGAGTTTATATTATACTTATTCTTACACCATTAGTGTAACCTTTTCACCTTAACATAATAAACTTAGTTGAACATTATGAATAAGAGAAATATAGATAAATAAGACAAGAACATAATTATATAAGTATAATAAAGGAAATGAAAAGCATAAACAAGAGATTAATGAAAGCAAAACTTAAGCATTACAAAAATATAAAGAAAGAGAGCAAGAACATGATTTTGATCTGAAAACCAAGACGCCTAAATGCATGGAAAATGCCTCCTTTTAAAGGCTAAAATTCAGAATTATTGATTTGATGACTAATTGTTGAGCGGGTGGCCACATCTTGACTTGGTGACAATCCTTATCTTCTTGTCTGAACAAAACGTCATTGTTAACATCAGAATTGGAACAGATTGTCTTCATTAAAGTTCTGGGCAATTGTCTCAACTTTCCAACAAAACAAGAATTGACATATTTAGACTTCTAAAACTCAAGATATGGGCTGAAAATTAAACAGTGTCTGGGTTGTAGGATAGATTCCAACTTCTCCGTTGTTGCTACCATTTGAACTCGAAAATGGCATTTTTAAATCTTGGACTCTCATGAAAGTTTTAGGCCTATGTCTTAACTTTTCATACATATAAACCAGACCTAAATCCAAGTTATACAACTCTAGTTATGATCCATTAACCGAATGATGTTCTAGTTTGGACTGAACTAGCATCTCTTTTCTAAGCTTAGCCCTCTCTTTGTCTTCTCAATTTCAGTAGTTAAACTCATCAATCAATCCTTTGATTTATGTGATAGGCCTGCATTTAAGATGAACATTTACTATAAATTAAAGGTATCTTATATTATTAAATATGTTATTATAAAACATGCTCTAGTTAAGAAGTTATTTATATTTCAAGTGCAAAATGATGATATAAAACCTTGATAAAAATGCACTTTTAAGTACTAATCAGCCGGACTTGTCTAACCAAATAAATAGTTAATTCACTCTCTACTATTCACTTTGCAGAACAGTGGAGGCAGGGGCGGAGTAAGAAAAAATAGTTAGGGAGGGCCAAATTATAAATTAGAGGGGGTCAAGAAAAAAATTCAGTTATTTTTATTAAAATTACAAATATTTAAAAGGGAGGGGCATTTTCTTGCAGGGGCCCCAGCCCCTGCCAGCCCCCCCTCCCTCTGCCACTGAGTGGAGGCGAGGCGAAATGAAGAAAAAGAAGAAGAAAAAGAAGAAGGAAAGGAGGAGAAAGGGAGTGGGGCGGCTGACCGAGCAGTGGCGCTGATGGTGGTTCTTTTTTTTCTATGTTTTCCTTGTCCTCTACTTCTGTTGTCCCTCATGTTCTTTCTCTTTTTCTATGTTTTGCTTATGTTGCTTTTCTCTCTGTCAACAATGTTCTCCCCTCTCTGCAGTGGCTTCGTAGCAATGCTTCTGTTCTCAGTGGTTCACAGTGGCGGATTCACGGTGGTAGACGATAATTTGTGGTGATTTTTCCCCTGTTCTCTTCTGTTATTCCCCTAGTTTTCTTTCTCCTTTTTCTGTTTTTATTCTCTCTCTCTCTCTCTTGTTTCAAAGACAATTTCCCTATAAATCTTTTTCTGTCTAAAAAAACCTCCCCCTGATTGTTGTCTCTCTGTTTTTCGTTCCTCTCTCTCTCTCAAATTTTTCCTCCCTACTCCTGTTTCTTTTAAATCTTTCTCTCTTCTTCAAAATCCTATGTTTCTCATCCCCAGTTCTCAAAACCAATCCCCCCACTGGTCTATTCCTTTCGGGTGGTATTTATAGGGGGCAAGGGGAGCAGGATCGACCCTACCCCTGTCCCATCATGGCACATAGGGAGCGAGGCCACCTCGCTTTGCCCCGGTGCCTGGCAAGGTGCCTAATAAGGAGCCGTTTGCAAGGCATAACTCCCTTGGTTTTACATTATGAGGGGGCGTGGGTTGTGTTGGGTTTTGGGTTTTGACAGTGTTGGTGCAAGTGGGGGAGAGAGGGAGAGTGAGAGCACGGCAAAAAAATAATTCAAAAACCTTCTTCTTCCCCTATTATGCGTCAAGGGGAAGAAGAAGAATAGTGTCGTTCAAAACGGCATTGTTTCAGGCTTTTTCTTTTCTTTTTTCTTTTTCTTTATATATAAATTGGGTTCCAAAATGGGTAACAATAGGACTAATATATCTTTTAAGGATAAAAAAGAATCACATTGCGAATCCACAATGATTCTCTTTTTAATGTAAAGTGAAACACTTAGGGGTATTAGTTTTTAACTAGCTATTTAGCCCACGCTCCATTGAAAGTCGTATTTTTTTAAAATGGATATGCAATCTTTTTCGAAATGTATTTTCTTTTACATACAAAATTCTAAATATAAATTGAAAACCTTATGCAAGCATCTAATTAAATAAATTGATAATCATTTATGTAAATAAATAATAAAAAAGTTTGTTAAAGATAACTAAAAGCAAGACTAGAAAAAACAAGAGATAGATGTAGATCAAGATATTTGATCTCGCAACATAAAACATTTATCTAGTTGTGTTTACTGAATTTATTTATTGATATCAGTTTTTTATTCAATTAAACAATAATAAAAATAGACACACATAAAACTGATTGAACAAAAAGGAAAAAAAAATATCACGCAAGATTGCACATATTATAAATATTATTTAAAAATAAAAAATTTTATTTCTAAAAATAAAGTTCATCTATATAAAACACTAAAAAAACTTATAAATGAATCAAAATAATATCTCAAAAAATTAAATACATACAAAATAATTTTAAAAAAAACCTTTATTCAAAACAGGCTAAATAAGAGAAAATAAAAAAGTATAGAGGAGGGATATTAATTGAAACGTAAATTTAAAAGGTATTTGAAAAAAACATAAAAAATTATCAATTAAAATAAAATAAAAAGAATTAAAAATATAAGAAAAAGACCGTGATAGTCTAGGCATGCAAGCACGTTTAAAAGAAATTAAAAAAAAACAAATGACTTGGGTTATAGGCTCGACTAAGTTTAATAAGTTGTAACTAGTTTAATAACTTGGGTTATAACTATTTTTACTTATTGAAAAAAAATGTCGAACGATGAAATAAAAAAAATATAAGCTAAAAAAAGAATATCGACATGTGTTAACATTTCAAAACTTGTAACTTGGGTCCTTAGACTGAAAGCACCATAAAAAAAATCACGAAACTCAATCCCCAACAAATCTAAAGAGTGAAATAAGGAAAAAACAATCAATTACATAAAAGGATATAAAATTTAAAAATATAATTAAAAGAATGAGGGTGAAAATAAAAATAAGAAATAAATGAGAGGGCAACCAAAATCTTTTGATTGGAGGGTTATGTTGAAAAGAAAAAAAAATCAAAAGAATGAGGGTCAAATTGAAAAAGGTACAGCATAAACTTTGATTAAATGATGAAATTAAAAACCAATAAAACTTTAATAAAAAAGCCAAAGAAAAAAAATTAGAAATCAAAAGAATAAGGATTGAATTGGAAAAAGTAATATATGTTAAATTATAAATGAAGGACCAAATTAGAAACAAACAAAACTTTTTTAAAAGGGTTAAAAAAAGAATGAGGACTAAAACACAAAAAGCAAAGAGAAATAACATATACTTTTTAGGGACGAGAGAGAAAAGAAAAGAAAAGAAAATTACTTTTTAGGGAGGAGAGAAAAAAGAAAACAAAACAAAATAGCCACTAGTAACAAACCATTCATCATTTGTTGCCACGCACTGTACTAGAAAGAAAAGGACATGGCGACGCTTCTAATGACATGGTAAAATGATAAGTTTGGCCACTAGAAGGTATTGTAAGAGCTACTCAAATCGTAGGATACCTCTCACGCATTGACGTATAAATTGCAAACGCCAGCAACTTTTTAGAATTAAATATTAATTTGTCAAGAAAAAACTAAAATACCCTTAATAAATCTAGAATTTATGGGGAAAAAAAAGCTCTATGAAGGGATGGCCAAAGTTTTCCTGATTCCAGGGGTAAATGAAATTACAAAAACACTTGTTTGACAACTCTAATTTTTCTTTAGTTTGAGAATAAATTGATTATTTTATTGTTTTCTCAAATGATGCATATATTCTCATTAATGTTTTAATAACTAATAAATAATTAAAAAAACATTGAATTATACCTTAACCAAAAATATTAAAACATGTTTAAGATTGTAGTAGTGATTACGGTTAAAAATATTTTTTATATAAAAATATATTAAAATAATATTTTTTTTATTTTTTAAAAATTATTTTTAATATCAATATATTAAAACAATTTAAAAATTTTAAAAAAAATTATCTACAATGTATCTCGATACAAACTCTAAATATTCTTAATAAAAAGAGAGAGAAAAATATTTTTTTATTATAAAAGTGAATAGTAATATATGAGTACTATAATATAATATAATGCTGCGAAACAGATACAAATAATGCTGCGAAACAGATACAAATAGTAATATATGGGCACAAAGATTTTCTTAAGCATTTTAGAG
>Ga0325411_1000608_pt1 | contig 37846 bp, 20 predicted proteins | sample PopdelMetagenome_13_FD_206181 | JGI IMG/M metagenome (GOLD analysis project Ga0325411, IMG submission 206181) | Populus deltoides microbial communities from Bellville, Georgia, United States - Xylem-PdIQD-R4 | ecosystem: Host-associated > Plants > Phyllosphere > Stem > Wood/Secondary xylem...
TTTGGTTAGTATTCCATCATCACCGATAAGATAAATACTGTAGGGACAAAAAATATTTGGTTATGGGCGGGGTGGCACCCTGCAAAAACCAAATATTCTTTTTCTTGAATAATTATAAATTTTATCTTTAAATTTAGTAAATTTTAATTTTTGCCCTCTAATTTTTTTTTTTTAATTTGACCCATTCAAACTAATGTCCTGGCTGTATCTCTTAGTTATTAGAATAAATACGAATATAAAAATAAATTTATATCATTGAATTTCTATCATTTAAAAATACAAAGTCTATCTTATTTCAATTATTTTTATTTTTATTGTCTCGATACAATAGCTAAAAGATATTCAAGTATTGAATTGTCTAATCATATTATATCAACCGGTCTCTATTCTAAATTTTATCTTAAATTAGATTTTTTTTTTTTGCAAAGTCAAATTCTAATTAAGTCAACCTTTAGATACTATTTTGCACTCCACGCAGGAACATACATTTTCAGAAACAGAAAAAAGCAGAGGCAAACTCGCCCTGAACCCGGACACTGCATTTTTCTGGCAATCACCACTCTAGCGTCACCAGGTGCTCTCCTTGTAGTCCTTAGTGCTTGCCTATACAGCTTCAGCACTCGAGCTCGGGGAATGAAGTCCTGCAAACCAAACGAGAGAACCATAGCAGAAGTACAGGGGGAGGAGTCGCCGGAGCTGCCGCAGATGTCGAGTGGATCCGTCGATTAGACAACTTAGCTGAATAGGCTGAGGATCTAGAATTTGCTCAACCCAAAACAACAACTCGTCGTTTGTCTCACGATGCACAACCAACTTCTCCTTCTTATCTTAAATTAGATTTATTTCTCAAATTTGACAAACCATTGATGTATGTTTTGATAAGGAGAATAAAATTGGATCAAGTTGGAGTTTAGACTTCAGATTTCTAGTAAGGCAAATACACATTGGTTTTTTCTCGATCCTAACAAGGCAAAGCTGTCTGCATTTCTTTATTCTTCGATAAATGCTCAACGAAGACTGCTGCTTGGATCGAGTAAGTGAAACCGAATTGCAATCCGGCTTCGAAGAACCAAATAATTATAATTGTCCGGCTTATAGAACAAAAAGTTTTTGCCCTTAATTAAGGTTTAGGTAACTAATCTCGTTTAAATGCACCAGTAAAATGGATGGATGCAGTTACCCCATGCTTGTATTATTTTGATATATACATGCTTCAAGTTCAACTGCAATAAACACACAAGCATTAACAATATTTAGTAGGTTTTGATTATTGTCTCTGAATAAAATATGTTTTTTCATGTTCTATTTTTAAATAAAAAATTTCGAAGAAAATAAAACACAAGCATTAACAATATTTTTTTCTTTTAAATATAAAAAACAAAGATAATAAAGACGAATAAGACATGTTTTCCTCTGTTTTTTATTATAAAAATAAATTTATTTATTTTGATGCCTTTAGCCTTTCAACAAAGCATATTTTTAATTTTTTTATATTTGTCTTTTCTATACTAATAACAAACCAAACACGACCTAAAATTAAAAAACACAGAGAATATCCTACAAGTACAAAGCTGTCCATTGAAGAACGATTGGCTATCTTTAATTGCCAAGCAATTCCAACAGCTTATAGTTCAAGTATACAAGCAAAACACAGCTTCAACCTCGGCCGAATTTAAGTTATTGCATACTATAAAATTGGATTCCAAGAAAAGCAACAACTGCAGGTGAACAACTGTTGGTAGAAGGTTTGACCGAGTGAAAGCTAGGTATTTGGAGATCCCTGTGCTGACGAAGCAACATGCTCTTTTTTTTATTTGATAATCATCTAGATATATTGAAAAGGCCATGATACTAATAGTTAAAATAAAATACAGTGACATGAAAAAAGAAGAAGGAAATAGACTTAGAAAAAAAATAAAATAAAACAATTAATCTACTACAACTAAAACAAAGAAACTACTTAAGATTTCTTATTACACCATAATTTGATACCATCAGAAGATTTTAAGAAGTTATTTTTCATATAGATAAAGTTTGGATCCAGAATATGCAACTAAATAGCAACCCGATAGAGAATAAAGGAGAAACAATCAAACAAGCTTATAATTTTCTCCTCAAAAACAATTTTATTCATCAATAACCAAATACTCCAAGTAGTATTATTGGAGATTAGTCTCCAAGCTAATCTTTGAAATTTACCTTGCACCATTTCAGGTCACTGCAGAAGTAGGGAGTCTAGTGTGCTCGGTAAACAACATTGAATACCTCACCAATTCAAAACTTTCACCCAAATACTTCTAAAAAAGTTACAGTGTAGAAGTTTTCAAATCCCAGCTGCAAAAGACATGAAGTTTCATGTTCTCATTTAGAAATTCAAGGTATTCTTCATCTCAGCTCTCATATGGGCATCATATGCTTGACCGGATTTCAAATCTTTAGACCACCTTTTCAGTATCAATCATCTGTTTCCACCTCCAAACCATGGGGGTTGGCTCTAAAGATTACCCCTGGATATAAAAGGTTGGTAGCAATCATGCAGACAAACACGTTGCTAGACTTCGATCAGGACAAAAATTGCTGCTCCCAAGAGTGGTATGTTTGGTCTGATGTTATACTTGGTGGCCAGAAGCAGTTTGTAAATACCAAGGTTATGCCATGACATCTTGAATTTTTCTTCTAGCTTGGCCAAGATTTAATTCAACCTTTATCTTTTTGTCCAAAAACTAATATTCAATAATGGTACTTGGTCGGTCTTCATTGGAAATGAAACTAGAGGCTTGCAAGAGTTTAAAACTTTACATTGATGAGGACAAAATACCTCCATTAATCTTAGTAAATGCATGTCTATCTATGTGCTAATGTCGTGTTTTAAAATGCAGTAAACTTAAAAAGACATCATTTTTTATATTTTTTTTCAAGCTAACTGCAATTTAAACCACATAAACAATGCAAATAAACATAGTCTAAAAGTGTATTTGAAAGTGCAATTCAACTGCACTTTTAAAAAAATTTAAATTTTATTTAATTATATGTTTTTTTTTTAATTTTTGTTGTACTGCCCTGAATTAAAAGGGAGGCTAACCCGTTTACTTGGGGGAAACGCAGGCCTAGCTAGAACCAGAACAAGGCGACTCCACCATTTCTAGCATTCCTATTTTTTTTTTTTTTACATGTTTGTTTTTTTTTCTCCATGATTTACTTTTTTAAAAAAAAACATTATATGTTTTTTTCAAAATTATTTTTGTTTATTTTTTTCAAATATTGAACTGGTTGAAAATTCAGCTCTGTCATTTAAAAAAAAACATTATGAATTGTTACAATGTTTTTCTATGTGATTTTTTTTCTTTTTATGAATTTTTTCCCCAAAATGATTATTTTTAGATTTTTTTTTTTCATATTAAGCTAGAGGTGCTTAGCTTTCCCCACATGTTTTCTTTCTTTGTTTTTTGCTTTTTTTTTTTACATTTGTTTTTTCTTTTTTTCCCCAAAATTGACTTCTTTTTTTTTGTTTTTTAATTTTTTTTTAAAATTATATTTACTAATTTTTTTAAATATTGAACTGGTTGAGAATTTAGCTATGTAATTTTTTTTTAAATATTGTGGATTGCTACAATATTTCCATACATAGTTTTTTTTTCTTTTTATGATTTATTTCTTTTTTTAAATGATCTTTATTGATTTTTTTTTTATATTGAGCTGGTTGAGAATTTAGCTTCGTAGTTTTTTTTTTAAAAAAACATTATGGATTGCTACAGTGTTTCCCCCACATGATTTTTGTTTTGTTGTAGTGTTTCCCCACATGTTTTTTTTTAAATTATCTTTGTTGAATTTATTTTTTTAATATTGACCTGGTTGAGAATTTAGCTTTAGCTTTCCCCACATGTTTTTTTTTTCAAAAATTTTCTTTTTTTTGTTTGTTTTTTCAGAATTGTTTTTGTCAATTTTCTTTTTTACTATTGAGCTGGTTAAGAATTTAGTTTTTTAGTTTTTTTTAAACATTGTGGATTGTTACAGTATTTCTCCACATGGTTTTTTTAATCATTTTTTTGTTTTTTTTTTCAGAATTATCTTTGTAATTTTTTTTTTTCATATTGAGCTGATTGATTGAGAATTTAACTTTATAGTTATTTAAAACAGTGTGAATTGCTACAGTATTTATCCACATGATTTTTGTCTTGCTACAGTGTTTCTCCACATGTTTTTTTATCAATTTTTTTTAAATTGTCTTTATCGAATTTATTTTTTTCATACCAAGCTGGTTGAAAATTTAGCCTTGTAGTTTTTTTAAAATACCGTTGATTGCTACAATGTTTCCCAACATGATTTTTTTTGTTATGATTTTTTTCAAAATTGTCTTTATCGATTTTATTATTTTTAATATTGAGTACAACTGTAGATTTTCTCATGAAACATTATAGATTGCTACAGTTTTTCCCTGCATGGTTTTTTTTCCTTTCATTTTTTTGTGATATTTTTTAAAATTTTCTTTGTTGATTTTATTTTGTTAATATTGAGCGGGTTGAGAATTACAATTGTATATTTCCTCATAAAATACTATAGATTGCTACAGTGTTTTCCTAAATGATCTTTTAATATTAAGCTGATTGAGAATTTAACTTTAACTTTCTCCACATGTTTTTTTTTATTTGCCTTTTGCTTTCTTTTCTTTTTTTCAAATTTTTCTTCCTTTTCTTTTCATTTTTTTGTGTTGTTTTTTTCAGAATTGTTTTTGTCGATTTATTTTTTTAATGTTGAGCTGATTGAGAATTTAGCTTTGTAGTTTCTTTTTTTAAAACACTGTGGATTGTTATAGTGTTTCCCCACATAATTTTTTTTTATGATTTTTTTTCTAGAATTGTCTTTGTCGATTTTTTTTTATATTGAGCTGGTTGAGAATTTAGCTTCGTAATTTTTTTCCTTAAAACACTGTGGATTATTATAGTGTTCCCCCACATGATTTTTTTTCAAAATTATCTTTATCGATTTTATTATTTTTAATATTGAGCTGATTGAGAATTACAACGTTAAATTTTCTCATGAAACGCTATAGATTGCTACAGTTCTTCCCTGCTTGGTTTTTTTTCCTTTCATTTTTTTTTCAAAATTATCTTTATTGATTTTATTTTTTTAACATTAACCTGGTTAAGAATTTAGCTTTGTAGTTTTTTTCTTAAAAATATTGTGGATTACAACAATTTTCCTCCATATAATTTTTTTATGATTTTTTTTACAAATCCACGACAATGCTCAAACATGCCACAAGCCCGTGTCATCGCGCGGGCATGGCATCTAGTATATTTTTGTAACTTGTAGATTATTATGATATTAGTGATCAACACTAGTAATTACATACCTTTACTAGTGTTGTCGTTTACCGTGGTTCAGGGTTTTTTTTGTACTTGTCTCAATTAAAAAAAAACTAAGATTCAATCACTTGATGAAAATATTATAAAATAATTGAAATTCAAGAATAAAAAAAATATTTCAAATAAAAATTACAATCATGAAATTGTTATTCATCTAAGTGAGATCCTGATAGAAAAATATATTTTTATAAAAAAAAAAATTGCTATGAAGATTACTGCTTATTAGTTGCAAGCCTACTACTTATCCTTCTATAAGTTACCAGCATGCTGAATCTATATATCAGCCTACAAGATTATTAGCTTGCTTGATAAAATCATTCCTTATTTTAAGAATCATGTAACATCTAAATTACTTTTGCTTTCAAATTGCCCACGTTAATCCATTACTTGTTTTAAGGATTTTTCAACATATAAACTCTATCAAGTTTGGTAAATTCTTTAGGGGTATTATTATTTGAGAGTGTCGTAGTTGTTGTTTTTTAAAGTATTTTTCACTTAAAAAATATCAAAATAATATTTTTTTTATATTTTATTTTTAACATCAGCATATCAAAATGATCCAAAAATACAAAAAAAAATAATTTAAAACAAAAATATATAAATTTTGATAAAAAAATAGGTTGAAACTCACCCTTAAACACCCCTTTCATGTCCAAGACTTCATCTCTTCCTTTTTTAACATAATTTTTATGTATAATAAACAAATAGTTTGTTATTTTGAAATCGCTGTTAATTTCTGAATTCCTAAAAAGTGTGTAAATGCACAAAGGAATTGAATGATATGGAATCTGCTGATTTTTCCTTTTTGATATGAGGGATTTGCAGAAAGAATCTAAGTTTTGCAGAAAGATTTGTGAATCATTTAAGCTAAAAGATCCATCTCCTGCATCAAATTAGAATCGGATTACGTACATATATTTTGCCTGTTGATCATAAGTTCTTGTTTCATTTTTCAAACAATTCTGGTGAGCGATCTTTTGTAGTCTTTGATGAGGTGGTTTTCTTAAGAGTGTGTAACAGGTTTTATGAGTCTCAAGTGCTATTCTTATGAGTTAGTGCATAGCTCAATCTCAAATTTTTTTTTAAAAAATCAACTTGGGTGATCGGGTCAGTTTACGTGCACTTTAATTAATCCTATAGACCCTGAAATTAACAACTATATAAGTCTTCAATCAACTCTTTTGAAGTAATTGTCCTCGTGAAAACTAAGAATTTTAATCATTTGAATAAGGATCTACCACAAATAAATTACGTAGATAATTTAAAAGATGCTTTATATATATATATATATAAAAGACTAATTGGCTATAAAATTAGTTTGACTAGCTTACTCCAAAATACAAACATCCAAGAAAATGCAATTAACTGTGTTTTTTAAAATCCTGTCACTATCAAACTCAACAACTTGCTTCATTACAAAAAGAAAAACAAACAATAAAGAAAGACTTCGACGGGAGTAGATACAGCATGTTTTTCATAGTGTGATTGTGGTTATTTTTTAAAGTATTTTTCATTCAGAAAAATATATTAATAATATTTTTTTTATTTTTTAAAAGTTATTTTTGAGATCAGTACATCAAAATAATTTGAAAATATTAAAAATATATTACTTTAAAATAAAAAAAAATCAAAATTTTTTGAAAGCACTTTTAAAAAGCACTCCCAACAGTCTCAAAGTAATTTTTTTAAATGAAGGTCCCGAGCGATAGGTGCGATCACACAAGAACAAGACAAATAATTAGTGTGAAGCCTTGCCAGTTGTGACCAGCCAATTAAGACAAAGTCATTATTAGGTAGACCATATTAAGAATATCAGAAATCAGTTTTCTGATATAGGTTGGGGTGCACGGTGATTAATGTCAAATTCAGTAATTATTTTCATTTTCTAATAATGTTCATGAATATCCATTATTTAGCCAGACAGAAAAAAACAAAAGAATTGCAGAAAGCAACGGGGGCATCTCGCAGTATCACATGGCAAACACTTCTGTAAACTATTGAGGGAATAGACTTAAGCACATGGAAATGGATAGTGAGGTTAAGGATTGGTGCATGGGAAAGGAGAACGAAATAATTAATACGGTCAGGCACATCTGGGTGCAGTGCTACGGTGTTACCTATGTATTAGCACAAGACTCGAAGAAAAGTCCATTGGCAAAGAGAACCTAGCCAAAAACAGGGGTTAGTTCATGTGATTCAGGAAAACGCAGCCACCATGAGTGTTTTGAGGGTTGAGGGTGTTTGGCAGTGTGGTAGTGGTTGCTTTTCAAATAGCTTTTCGTGTTGAAATACATGCCAATGATATTTTTTATTTTTTAAAAATTATTTTTGATATCAGCACATCAAAACGATCCAAAAAGTATAAACCGCACTCAATTTTAATAAAAAAATTTAAAATTCAGTAAAAAGCAAGTTTAATCGCAGAGCCGAACGCTCCCTAAATCACATGACAAATCTCATCACATTGATTGAAAATCACATTGAACACATTTCCTTCAAGCCTTCCGGACACATGATGGCGTCGGTCTAACGTTCCATGGAATGTTGTCAATATGATCGATAAATTTAGTTGATGCTGCAAATCAAGTTCAGAATATGGTGAAATATATAAAATGAAAGCCATTGTGTTATGCATGCTTGATTGATATATGGCTAGGAAGTTAGCAGAAAAATAAAATGTCCTTTTCATGGATACAGTGAATTGCTATCTTGTAATGAAAAGGGTACAGAGTCTACTTTAGTTCTTCTGGGACGAGCCATCAAAATCACGATGTTAACTGGTATTTTTTTTAACCATTTGAGAAATATAATTGAGGGCCTTTGAACAAGTAGTGAGTGTATGACTTCATACTCCACTAATACTAAATCACATGACAAATCTCATCATATTGATTGAAAAAGTAGACTCCTAGAAAGCAACCGGCCGGCCAATAGAATACTTCAACTCAAATATATGTATATATAAAGAAAGACTTGGCAGAAGACTGTACGTAAGATTAGGAAATGCAATTAAATATGTTTGTTTTTTTAAATCATCTCTTGAACAACTCGCTGCATCAAATAAAGAAAGAAAGAAAGACTTGGAAGAAGACTTACAATTTTTTTGTTTTTTTAAAAAAATAACATTAGACGGAGTGGATACAAGGGAAGGGAAGGGAAAAGATGTCGTCCACTAAGGGAAGCAATGAAGAATCTTTGCTTTTCCACACAATAGTGTATGTATAGGCAGGTACAGGGCAAGGCAATATTAGAACAGGTTATTTACTGCGACTTCCTCTTTATCTTCAAGCTTTCCTCTGTTATGCGTCACGATGTGTTTTTGGAAATTTATTGGTATTCAATTTTAAGATAATTAAAATAAGTATTTGTAAAAAAATTGATAAATTAATTTTACGTAGAAAAGTCAAAATTACTCATTGCTGCACAAGGCTGCTGCACTTGGCAGCCCTACTCTCTTCTACATTTTTCTCTCTTATTGCACTTCACTTGCTCATCTTGCACTCTAAATGATATCTTTATTTAGAGACAAGAATGGTGGGACAAAAATCATAAAACATGACACCAATTGTGTCATAAAATTAGTTTCCTCTTTGTACCAAGTGAGCGATAAATTGTTGCACACTTGTATAAAATGGAAGTGTGGTCTTGGCGACCAAAATAGCAATTTCCTAACAGGGTATCCAGGTGGTGGATAACCATCCTTTGGATACCCTACAAATCCAATAAACAAAATTAAAAACCATAAACTCCAAATCTCCTTAGTCCAAGAAAAGCCATGCATGCCTTGCTGTGGAGGAACACTAACTGGCGGCTGGTGCTGATCGTAATAACTCATCTCCCCTCTGATCAAAAGCTTTCTTTTTTCTTCTTGGGTTCTTCTCTTTTTCTTTGACAAAGAAGTCAGTTTGGTGCAAGGGAAGGAAGGGTACTATAAAATAAAGGTCTGTAAAGGAGGTTTTGACAGTGGGAAGCTTAGAGGGAGTTTCTTTCTTTCTGGAGAGGCAAATGCGGTTGCTTTGCTTTATAGAAAGAAGAGAAGGGAAGGGAAGAAAAGAGAAAAGATGTCATCCACTAAGGGAAGCAATGAAGAATCTTTGCTTTTCCACACAGTAGTGTAGTGTAGTGTATACGTGTATGTATTGGCAGGTACAGGGCAAGGCAATATTAGAACAGGTTATTTACTGCGACTTCCTCTATATCTTCAAGCTTTCCACACAGTCACAGCTTGACGATGTCTTTTTCCTCTGTTATTTAATTTTAAGATAATTAAAATAAGTATTTGTACAAAAATTGATAAATTAATTTTACATAAAAAAGTCAAAATTCTCTTTTATTATTTATTATTTGTTTTGTCAAAAACATATATATTTTTTAATTAGCAACATAGTTGTTTTAATAAATAAAAAACTTGGTGATTTAAATAAGTACTCAAGAATTTTTAATTATTTAAATTAAAAGGGAAAAAATATATCTCTTTAATCAAAACTTTCATTTTATATATATATATATTCTTTTTAATAAATTTGTTTTGCTCTTTGTTTTTTAGTCACTTTTTTCTATTTTTTTATGTTGCATGTGTGTGGCATCGCAGCGATCGTCCACTCTCAAGGAAACATGTATCGGGTCTATCTGGCAAATGTAGAGAGACAAGGAATTCTTGCCTCTTATTAGTGGAAAATTTGAATGGAAATCACCACCTAGTATTCTGGTCACTAGAAACTCTAATTGGTCTCAGAGATGAGATACGGAAACTAGTTGCGTAAAGGGAAGGTATTAGCACCCTAAATACGCCCTACCTAATGTAAGCTGCATTGTTTTATTTTCTGATAAAATCTAAGGTCTTGTCGTGGTTTCTAATTATTGGTCCTATTTGTCTAAGATTTAAGAAAAGTCCTCATCGGTACGAAGATTCTTATCTTAATGGGTAAAAACCTAATTGTTCTATATTGTCAAAAGAAAATACCTTTTTAATATCGGGAATACATTTTACGTATAAATTCATAATCTCTGATACTAAAAGAAAACAAAATAATTTTTTTTTGTTTTTTATATTTTGGCCAATGTTCTATTGGCTTTAATAAATTGGTTATTAAAACTAAAATACATGCTAAAACATTGTTTTTTGATGTATGAAAAACACAATATAAGTTTTTTAGCTTTGAGACACTTGGCCGTATGCACAAAAATATTTTTCTCTTTTTAATTTTTTTTTTGTATTTTTAGAAGTTTTGACGAAAATTAGATATTTTAATACCGGATTCGTATTTTTTAGAAATGAAAAAAATAAACAGACTGAGATTAAACAAAACAGCGTAAAACAATACACACAGGGAAATTACAAATATTGAAAAATATTTTTTTTCTTTAAACTTTTTTTGAAATGGGCCGGACCCAGCCCAAATGCATGGGCTGGGTCGAACCCGACCCAACTCCGTGTCTTTTCCTCTGTTTTTTTTCTTCTTCCTCTCTCTCGGTTTTTCATTCTTTCTCCCCCCCTTTTTTTTTGCCGTCTTTGTGTCTCTTTTTTTTTTCCAAGAGCGAAGTGGATGAATTGAGGTTTTTAAATATAGATTTGATTGAGAATTTTTTATTAAACTTCCTTGTAAGGATTTGTAAACATAAATTTTAGTATTGAAGATTAAGTAAGAATATGTGTATAAATATTTAATTTTATTAAAATTTATGACAGAATATAATTTTTATATAAAATATAAAATAATTATTTTATTTTTTAAAAAGATTTGATTTATAGTGATTTGATTTATTTATAAAATTAAACTAGGATTTGTGATTTACAAAAATATGAATTTATACGCATGTTGCCAAGTGAAATTTGATGATTTAATATTTGAAGAAATATTTTGATTTATCTTTAAAGTGTTGTTGAAAATTTTTTATTGAACATTTAGCCTTAATTAAATAGAGCTTTCAAGAGAGATTTATTGCTTAAATAGCTTGTTTTAAGGAATTATATTCCCCAAAAGAATTATATTCCTCAATGTATCTAAAGTGAAACACTTTTTTAATCAAGATGTATAGGGGTACTCGTATCTTTGGAAAATGCAACATGTTATTATTTTATTGGTTAATTTTTATTTATGAAACATTATATTTATAATAAAATATCTTAAATATTTCATTTTATTTATTAATTTTTTATTAGAAAAGAAATATATAAAGACCTATTTATTTTTATTATCATTTATTTCAAATTTATTTTACCTTTTTATGTAAAAATAAAATAAAAATGATATACAACAAGTTTCTATTGTTAAAATTTTTGGTTCCATAGGGTTGACTGACTTTCTGAAATTTCTTTTTCTAATATGGCTTGGAGGCTAGGAATTAGAGGGGAGAAGATGGAAGAAGATGAAGATGAAGATGAGTTATGGCAAAAAGAGAGAAATTAAGGGATTTGATTTTCATAATTTGGTGATAAAGTTGTAACATTAAATTATAAGGACTTTTTAGTTATTAAATCAATTATAATAACAATCCTCTAATTTGTTTTAAGTTTTTATTGACTAATTTTTTGGGTGTTCAAGTTAGTATTAGCATACTTGACAACTACGGGGAAAAAAGAAGAAGCAATATATATATATAGCATGCAAACCTTCAAAATGAATAGAGTAATTTTCTCCTCTTAAAAGGAAGGAAAGACAAATTATATTAATCATCCCTAAAGCAATCAGAGCTGTAACATAATAAATTGCTCAACAAATTTATCAAGCACAAAAAATAGCATCCATTGCATCGTCAATATTTACAGGAAATAAAAAAAAAGAATATAGGGGAAAGGAGGGACCCTCTGCTTTCTTAGATTCATTGTGCGTGTCAATAGAATATAGGGAAGGGGAGGGACCCTCTGCTTTCAAGTTGTCTACAGGCTTAGATGGATTTGGACACTGAAGATAAGAAGGTAGGGTCATGTTCTTTGCCTTTGCATGTCTAATTTGACAGCAGTGGTTCGTGGAAGATGCTGCCAGCTGCAATCAATCAATTAATACAGTGAGGGAGGGACCCTCTGCTTTCAAGTTGAATGCATCTCACCATCACAAAACGCACTTCATTTCACTACTTTCAGACCATTCTGCTCCCTCTTTTCCTCAATCTTTCTTCTTTGATTTCCCAAAGCAAACAAGAGGACATGGAGGGTTTTCTTACGTTTGCCATGGAGGAGACTTTGACAAGGGTCATTTCCATAGCTTCTGAAGGGATCAGACTTGCCTGGGGATTGGAGGGACAGCTACAAAAGCTCAAGCAGTCCGTGACCATGATAAAAAAGGTGCTCCAAGATGCAGCAAGAAGGTCAGTCACAGACGATTCTGTGAAGGGTTGGCTGGAGAAACTACAAGATGTAGCTTACGATGCTGAAGATGTTCTAGACGAGTTTGCTTATGAGATTCTTCGAAAAGACCAAAAGAAGGGAAAGGTACGTTACTGCTTTTCACTCCACAACCCTGTCGCATTCCGTCTGAATATGGGTCAAAAAGTTAAGGAGATCAATGGAGCACTGGATGAAATTCGAAAAGAAGCAGATTTATTTCAATTGACATCTCTACCTGTAGAAGGAGCTCAAGAAGTTAGCAGGGATCCAGATCGAGAGACACATTCGTTCCTTGACAGCTCAGAAGTTGTAGGAAGGGATGGTGATGTCTCTAAAGTTATGGAATTGCTGACTAGCTTGACCAAACACCAACATGTCCTTCCGGTTGTCCCTATAGTGGGGATGGGTGGCCTCGGAAAGACTACTATAGCAAAAAAAGTTTGTGAAGCAGTGACGGAGAAAAAGCTTTTTGATGTGACTCTATGGGTTTGCGTTTCTAATTTTAATAATGTAAAGATTTTAGGAGCAATGTTGCAAGTGATTGACAAAACTACGGGTGGGTTGGAGAGTCTTGATGCAATTCTTCGAAACCTTAAGAAAGAGCTGGAAAATAAGACATTTTTTCTTGTTCTTGATGATGTGTGGAATGAAGCCCCTGATAATTGGGATGATTTGAAGGAGCAACTGTTAACAATTAACAGCAAGAATGGGAATGCTGTTGTTGTTACAACCCGCAGTAAGAAAGTAGCAGACATGATGGTGACTTCTCTTGGGATTCAGCACGAGCCAGGGAGACTTTCAGATGATCAATGTTGGTCCATTATCAAGGAAAAGGTGAGCAGGGGTCGACGAGAAACAATAGCTTCAGACTTGGAGTCTATTGGAAAAGAGATTGCAAAGAAATGTGGAGGGATTCCATTACTTGCTAAAGTTTTGGGAGGAACTCTTCACGGAAAGCAGGCACAGGAGTGGCGGTCAATTCTAAATAGTAGAAGTTGGGATTCTCAGGATAGAGATAAAGCTTTGCGCATATTGAGACTCAGTTTTGATTACTTGTCATCGCCAACATTGAAAAAATGTTTTGCATACTGTTCTATTTTCCCTAAAGATTTTGAAATTGAAAGGGAAGAGCTAATTCAACTTTGGATGGCTGAAGGTTTTCTCGGGACATCAACTGGGACGATGGAAGACGAAGGCGACAAGTGTTTCAATGACTTGCTTGCAAATTCCTTTTTCCAAGATGTTGAAAGGAATGAGTGTGAGATCGTAACAAGTTGCAAGATGCATGATCTTGTGCATGATCTTGCATTACAGGTCTCAAAATCAGAAGCGTTAAATCTGGAGGATTTGGCTGTTGATGGTGCATCTCATATTCGTCATCTAAATCTCATGTCTCGTGGGGATGATGAGGCAGCATTAACAGCGGTTGATGCTAGAAAATTGCGTACTGTTTTCTCAATGATTGATGTATTCAATCAGTCTTGGAAATTCAAAAGCTTGAGAACTCTTAAATTGCAACGGTCTAACATCACAGAGTTACCAGATTCAATTTGCAAGGTGAGACATTTGAGATATATTGATGTTTCGTACACTGCTATCAAAGAATTGCCAGAATCAATCACCAAGCTCTACCATTTGGAAACATTAAGATTCACTGATTGCATGTCACTAGAGAAGCTTCCCAAGAAGATGAGAAATTTGGTCAGCTTGAGACATCTTCATTTTGATCATCCAAAGCTAGTGCCAGCTGAGGTGAGACTCTTAGCACGCCTTCAAACTCTGCCTTTATTTGTAGTGGGTCCAAATCATATGGTTGAAGAGCTGGGATGTTTGAATGAACTAAGAGGAGCATTGAAGATATTCATGCTTGAGCAAGTTAGAGACAGAGAAGAAGCTGAGAAGGCAAAACTGCGTCAAAAAAGAATGAACAAATTGGTGCTTGAATGGAGTGATGATGAAGGTAACAGCGGTGTCAATAACGAGGATGTGCTGGAAGGCCTGCAGCCTCACCCAAACATAAGAAGCTTGACAATTAAGGGTTATGGAGGTGAAAGCATTTCGATATCATGGATATTGCAACTCAATAATCTGACGGTGCTGAGATTGAATGGCTGTAGCAAGTTGAGGCAACTCCCAACACTTGGATGTCTTCCTCGCCTTAAGATTCTAGAGATGAGTGGAATGCCTAATGTGAAATGTATAGGCAAGGAGTTCTATAGTAGCAGCAGTGGCAGTGCAGCAGTGCTGTTTCCAGCAGTAACAAAACTCATTTTGTGGGGTATGGATGGACTTGAAGAATGGATGGTACCAGGTGGAGAAGGTGATCGAGTATTTCCTTGTCTTGAAAAGTTGAGAGTTGAGAAGTGTGGAAAGTTGAGGCAACTCCCAACACTTGGATGTCTTCCTTGCCTTAAGATTCTAAAGATGAGTGGAATGCCTAATGTGAAATGTATAGGCAATGAGTTCTATAGCAGCGGTGGCAGTCCAGCAGTACTGTTTCCAGCACTAAAAGAACTCACTTTGTGGGATATGGATGGTCTTGAAGAATGGATGGTACCAGGTGGAGATGTTGTTGCAGTATTTCCTTGTCTTGAAAAGTTGAGCATTGAGAAGTGTGGAAAGTTGGAAAGCATTCCGATATGCCGTCTTTCATCTCTTGTAGAATTTGAAATTAACGTATGTAACGAGCTGAGATATTTATGTGGTGAGTTTCATGGCTTCACGTCTCTTCAAATTTTAAGGATTGTGGGATGTAAAAAGCTGGCATCCATTCCAAGCGTACAATACTGCACAGCTCTGGTGGAATTGGATATATCTTGGTGCAGTGGGTTGATCTCAATTCCTGGCGATTTCCGAGACTTGAAATATTCTTTGAAGGAATTGATGGTTGATGGGTGTAAATTGGGAGCTCTTCCAAGCGGATTACAATGTTGCGCATCTCTAGAGGTATTGTACATAATTAATTGGAGTGAGCTTATCCATATCAGTGATTTGCAAGAATTGTCTTCGCTTCAAAGATTAATCTTTGAATCATGTGGTAAGCTCATCAGTATTGATTGGCATGGTTTACGACAATTAAGTTCTCTTGTTGAATTAGAAATCTCCGGGTGTCGGAGTTTGAGAGATATCCCAGAGGATGATTGGTTAGCCGGCCTCACCCAACTGGAGCGACTGGACATCGGTGGTTTCTCAGAGGAGATGGAGGCTTTTCCTGCAGGAGTTTTAAATTCATTCCAACACCTCAACTTGAGTGGGTCCCTTACAATACTATGGATAGGTGGATGGGATAAACTGAAGAGTGTACCACACCAACTTCAACACCTCACTGCCCTCGAGAGATTGGATATACGTGATTTCAACAGTGAGGAGTTTGAGGAAGCATTGCCAGAATGGTTGGCCAACCTTTCTTCTCTTCAATATCTTACGATAAGGAACTGTAAGAATCTCAAGTATCTGCCAAGTTCAACAGCCATTCAACGCCTCTCCAAATTAAAGACATTGTGTATTTTTAGATGTCCACATCTTATAGAAAATTGTAGAAAGGAGAATGGCTCTGAGTGGCCCAAGATTTCTCATATCCCAACAATCCATATAGAGGATACACGTGCACCGGTAAGTTGGGGTTTAAATTGTTTCGTTACTTCGTAGTATGCAGTGAGGAGAGAGAACCAATTAAAGAGTTCAAACTTCAAATTAATGAAAGCAATAATTAGAATTCATTCTTTTAAAAATGGTTTATTTCTAATATCCCAACATTCTTTAGAGATATTATCAAAAGTAACCAAATCAATCATAATATCTAATTATCTTTTTTATTATTATGTTAACAAAATGTATTATTGTGATCAAGGTTGTTAAAATCGTGATTTTAACACGGCACGGAAAATACAAAACAAACTCGGATCGTAAAAACAGATCGTAAAATCACAAAATCATAAGGAATTTTAAAATACATTAACAAAAAATTCATGTTCCAAATAAAAATTCATACATATACTATACAATTAATTTTTTCTAAAATCATTCCATTAATAAAATCAATTCCATCATTCCATCATTACTAGATTTGCATTGCAGTGAAGAAGGTGTGAATATCATAATCATCACACATTTTCAATCTAGCTACAACAAAAATATATTACGTGTGGCTTTGAAAAAGGAAAAAGAAACGAACTCAATTCAAAAATGTATAAATGCATGAAGCAGAAAAAAACTTTGACTAACAATTATATCTATGAATTCCAACAATTGCAGTGAAGAAGCAGAAAAATTCTTTGATTTACAATTATATCTATAAATTCTAACAAGGTTCATACAACATCTACTCTCCATTATGCTAAACTTCTCAAGAAAAGAAACTTATGACTATATATGAAGGGTTAGCACTACAACTCAAAGAATCTTGCAGATAAAAGAAGATGGAAAGCCTAAAGAATGACCAAGCAGTACAAATAAAGAAGTATATTAGTACTTGATATCAGGATTTTGGACCAATAATCTGTCATGATCTACATAAGTTTGCAGTAACAGTTTCTTATAGGGAGAAGAATCTGATAGCCTTTGTCACAAAGACATTTGCAATGTATCATCAAGCATTCCCCAGTTCTCTTGTCGTCACAGATTCTTCACAACCTGTCACTGCATCACTTTCCATCAAACCGACAGTCCACGTATCAAAATTTTGAATACATCCCAGGAAACAAAATTCATCCCAGAGTTAAGGTCGATACAATAGCTAGGCAGACTGGAACACGTTACAATCTAACTTTGATTTTGATCCAAATTTTCATGGAAATGAACAAAGTGGAAAATTAAAGATAAATGGTTGTACCTTGATTGCATTAGTGCTCTCTAGTTCAGTGATTTTACCATCTTCTTCATGATTTTCATGCAGTGGCTCTTCGTCTGCAGGCATTATAATTTCATCCCAGTATCCCACCACTGATTGATCTCCGTCATGTTGTTCCTCATTTTCTTCAGCCACTATTATTAAACACCAATTCCAAAATTTTCATTATAATTAGACCCAATTATCTTAGAGAACAATTAAAATTAACCCAAGAATCCAAAAAAGTAAAAAAAAAAAAACTCAAATATCTACTTCTCTATAAGTATTTCAGAAACCCATTTTAATACTTCATTAACCCAAGAATCCAAAAAAGTAAAAAAAAAAAACTCAAATATCTACTCTGTAAGTATTTCAGAAACCCATTTTAATACTTCAGTGTGAGCTTACAACCATCAAGCCTTTGACTGTTAAAGCAGTAAATAGAGGGACAATGATTTGTTCTTCTCCACGTAAGGATTTCAGGTGGACGATGCAGGGAGTAAAAACGAGACAGAAAAAACCAGAGGCGAGATAGAAAAAACAAAGCTTGGGAATAAATTCTTACCTTATTCTCGATAGGAAGCAAAATCAGAGGCGCTGAGAGAGTGGAGAGTGAAAAGTGGAGATTTGAGATAATTAAATTCAGAATTTCAGATCTTAAATATTCAGCAGACAATTAGTAAAAGTGGAGAGTAGAGAGTGGGAACATGGGAAGGGGAAAGGGAAAAGGGAAAAGGTGGAGGCGCTGCAGCTCTTTTATTTTTCACGTGAAATCGGTCCGTGTTTAATGTTTTTTCCGAGTTGAACTAATTTTATACGAGTTTGACCGGGTTTGACTGATTTTACTGGTTTTCAAGTTTTAAACCCAATTCTGCATGTTTTATATGTTTTGACTCGTAAAATTGTACAATTTTATGAGTCAAAACACGATTTTGATAACCTTGCTTGTGATCAATGATAATATCAATAACCATAAATCATTATTTCTGTGGAATATATAGTATTATTATATTTATATACAATTATGAAACTTAAAACAAACCATTAAATCTTAAAACTAACCAATTGATAAAACTCAAATTCAAATTAATATACATATGAATTCAACGATGATTTGTTAACATTTAAAAATTATAACCATGAAATCAAAATATCTCATATCCCATAAAGGCATTCTTTTAAGAATGGTTTATTTCTCATATCCCAACATTCTTTAGAGTAATATCTTATTATCTTCTTTTTTTTATTATGTTAACAAAATGTATATTTAAAAATTATAACCATGAAATCAATAATTTAAATTAGACTTTTACTTCTTTTTTTTAAATTGCATAATCATTTCATGGAGTACCCAATTTTAACTGACTTCATTTCATTTAATAACAACCAATAAGATTATTACTACTGAGATTACTAACCAACCACTTAAAGCCAAAAACACTCTTTACCATCCAACATTTTTTCAATCATTATTCTAATATCATTCTTACAAAATAATTTAACCTATATTTATTAAGATTGTTTCCACATATTAAAAATAATTGCATAATCTATATGGTATTATTTATTTTAAAATCACCAACTTTATATACAATTATGACACTTAAAACAAACCACTAAATCTAAAGATTAACCAATTAATAAAACTCACATTTAAATAGAGGCATTCATCATATACATGTGAACTTAATGATGATTTGTTAAAATTTAAAAATTATAACCATGAAATCAATAATTTAAAATGTTATTAGACTTTTACTTTTTAAAAAAACTTGCCTAATCATTTCTTGCCTAACCAATTTTAACTAAGCTAATTTCATTTAATAACAACCAATAAGATTATTACTGGGATTACTAATCAATCACTTTTTAGTAGCAAATACAATTAAAGCTAAAAACACTCTTTAGTTGACCCCAAGATTTTAAAAAAGAAAAATGCAAACTTGGCTCCAGTTTATATAAAATATAGATTTATAAATTATATATTGATAATATATTATCTAACTCCAACCATTTTGAATTTTAGTGTTGTTTATCTTTCATTTTGTTTATCTTGCAAGATTTCTCATATATATACAGGTAAGTTGGGATTTAAATTTCATATCATTTAATAATAACCAATAAGATTATTAGTGAGATTACAAATACGATTAAAGCTAAAACACTCTTTATTTTATTTAAAACATTTTATAAAAGAGATGATTATTGTAATAAAATAAATGATTATTTGTTTTTTTCTACTTTAATCTAAATTTCATTCCGTACACTATCACATCATATTATTAACTACCAAAATGATGACTGAATTACTTTTTTATTAACAAAATAATTTAATCAAATATTTTAATAATGATAATTTAAATTTTTTTGGGAAGGCAGCTAAAAGATATGATAATGATTGGTTCCACTTATTTTTTACATGAATTACTTTAATTTTGTGGATGGTAAATAACTTATTTGCTTTGAAACTAATACCGAATTAGCTTTTATGATGTATCCTTTTGTTAACAAAATATATACTTATCAATGATAAAATCAATAGCTATCTTTATAGTATTATTTTTCTTAAAATCACCAGCTTTATATACAATTATGATACTTGAAAACAAACCACTAAATCAATCTTGATAAAACTCACAGGCATTCATATATATAAATATGAATTTAATGATAATTCATTAAAATTTATAATTTATAATCTTGAAATCAATAGTTTAAATTGGTATTAGACATTATTAACTACCAAAATTATATCTTGGTGACTAGATTACTTTTTTTTATGAATAAAATAATTTAATCAAACATTTTTATGATGATTAAAATTTTTTAATTTTTTAAAGCTGCTAAATTCTTGAAAATACGATAATAATTGGTTCCACAAATTTTTAGCTTTTCACATGCTTATTGTATTCATTGAATTGAATATGCTTTCTATACAACTAAAGCTACTTTCAACATAAATCATGATATTTTTTGAAACTATGAAGCAATCCCATTTTCCTGACATTTTTTCTCTTCTCAGTTGCATTCATTCTGCATTTTGTAGTTTAGCGTTGTTTATATTTCTAAAACTAATACCAAGTTGGCTATTTTAACTATCATATTTAGTTATTCTGCAGTCTGACCTCGGAGACTGAAGGAAGCCATGGAATGGTTATTTGAAGCGTATTCAGAATAGTATTTGTCAGGCTGGATAAATATGTGACCTGCACAATTCTCTCGTATCGTTATAATTTTTAGTTGTGGCTTATAAAGGGGAACACAATCACTCCAAAACTGCATTTCAATCTCCCAGCATGATGCTTCATATTTAACAACCAAATCAAACCATAGGACAACAATATTTTCCAAGCTAGAGTTGTTTGCAACTGCAAAGTGAGTTTCTTCTTCTGCTCCATGTTCCCTTCAAAAAAGATCTCATGATTTTTAACTTCTAGGTTATTGCTTCTTCTTCATCAATGTCTAACTGTATATATGCTCTCTCAAGATTTTCTAATAGAGGCTCATTCGCTTCATGCACGACTGAATTTTTCAAGTTTGGTTTTCTAATATCTTTCACCTCAAAAGAAAAAATCATTTAACCAGGATTTTTGTCATATCCCTTATCAAATTTACATAAACAAAGATCACAACAAAAGCATATGTGTTGCACAACAGGCTGGAAAATTCAAGGAAAATAACCAAAAAAAAAAATGAAAAAGAGAGGAATAAAGGCCTCTTAAAAAACCTGATTATAGGGCCGAGATTGCTAACAGAGCACCAACATAAACAGCACCTTGCAAAGTCATAAATCTAGTGATGAATAGGGTTCTGAGCCAGTGAAATGAAACGAAATGTTGGACAAAAAACAAAAAGGGTAAAAGAGTGCAAGCACAATGTATAAGAGAAAACAACTGCAGCAGGAAAAAAAAACACAAAAGGAACTGCCTCCGGAGTAAAAATGGAGGTTGGGAGCATAACAACTGTGTAGAAGCAAACTTAAAAGAAAGAAGGATAAGGATTGAGTAAAGGAAAAAAAAAAGAGAGCTGAAAAGGACCTCAATGGTTGGCCTTACCAGCAAAATAAAACCACATAAGCTCACCCAACAAAGCTGGAAACGCGGGAGAAGAGGCCCCACATAGCAAACGAAACCCAAAACCAAAAAAACCAACGTATAAGATGCAAAATCTTCTGGTTAACCTATCAAAACAATAAAAAAAACCCAAAGAAAAAACACCAAATAGGGATTGCAAGAGCAAAAAATAACCTAAAGCCAAAATGGATGCAGAGCAAATAGATCAAAACAACCATACAGCCACCGCCCAAAAACATTCAGCAAAGATTAGCAAAACCAATTTTCACAGCCATCCTCACAATTGAAATAAAAAATGAACAATGAACAGATGTTGCCAAGAGAAAAAAGAAAAGAAAAAAAAGAACCGAAGCCAAGAACAGCATAGAGAAAACAACCAAAAAACAAACGCAAGAAAGAAACCGAGAGAGCACACAACCACGCTTTTCAGGGGGGGAAAACACAACTAACCATCCATTACTCTTTTAAATAAAAAAATTAGACAACTTGACACGAAGGGAAAGAATCTAATCAGGGCAGCTATGATAGCCAAAGCAAACATGGCAGCCCATCCTAAAATGAAGTGAAATGGAGTGGTAAAGGGGTGCGGGAAATAAATAAAAAAGCAAATCAAATGAAACTGAAAATAAGGCTTTACCGAACCTGGCTGCATGAAGACCATACCTAGCCACCAACCCACAGAGAAGATGGAATGGCCAGGCCCTAGAAAACCGGTCCCAGATGAATAGGACGCTCAATTACCACTTCCCCGGACACAAATTATAATCTGAACAACTTGCCAAATTAAAGCGCTTTTTATGGGCAATCATTACAGTGCACCAATCCAGGAATAAATGACCTGCGAATCAGAGAAAAAAAGCCACATCAGCAACGAGATGTCTCCCAAAAGCAAGTCGAAAACTCAATTGAAAAAGAGAGAGGAGAAGGGCTGAGAAGCTGCAGATCAAGAATCTCTTACACTTCTTTGAGTTCTAATAGTCTTATAGGTCAAATTCTTTCATCCATTTCAAACTTACAAAACCTGTGGCACCTTAACTTATCCAGAAATAAACTCTCAAATCCTGTGCCAGTTATTCAAGGTAGGGGTCTTCCTCATCTATTATCAATAGACCTGACTTACAACAACCTCAATTTAGGGTCAGTTCTTGATTGGATCAAAGATAAAGAACTTTCAGGTGTTCATTTAGCTAACTGTAAACTCAAAGAAAACCTTCTAAAATTTACAAGACCAGATTCTTTGAGCTCTTGAGACCTATCTGATAACTTTCTAATGGACAACATTAGTGGTTTCTTCACCAACATGTCTAATTTGCAAAAGCTCAAGCTGTCACATAACCAATTGAAGTTTGATATTTTAGAGATCAAATTGCCAGATGTAATATCCTCAGTGGAGCTCAAATTAAATCAGCTTAGTGGGTTTCTCTCAAGGATTTTAAACAACAGGGCAAACAACTTTCTGGAGATTTTAAATGTATCAGATTTCAGGCACAATCCCAAAACTCATTAAAGGATTAAGCTTGAAGGTTCTAAATCTTATAACAACATTCTCATTAAATCAATAAATTGAGGAGATATTCTGAACTCACATCCTTATTTTCAGCATACCCTGCCTTAAGCTCAGCAGCCTTATCCACATAAGGCTTCTTCTCCTGAAACAAATCGAAATCAAAACATAACAGTTACAGACCACTTTCATCATTCAATAGCTTATAAATGTCCACCAATGATTTATAGAAAAAAGAGAGATAAAGCAACACTCACTTCATCAGTCATTCATTTCCATCTCTCACCACCTTCCCTTCCAACCTGAATTTCATCAAATGCAGCATTAACATTACTATACTCTTTCCTAAGATCACCCCTTATAATTATTAGTATATCAACTTGAACAATATAATAAAATTGAAAATGACAAAACTATTACGTTTCATTTATCTTCTTAACATTCTTAGAGTGTGGGTTGCCTTCCTTATACTCTTTCCTAAGATCACCCCTAATTAAAGAACAACACACATCAATACAAATCCCACTCCCCATATTCACACATTATCATCACATTATATTACACCACACAAACAAGCAACAAAGGGCATTATTACATGAGGAGAAAGAAAGTAATGGGAGGTCGTTTCAGTGCATTTTGATCATTACCCTTCTCCTCTTTCTTCGTTTTCGGCTCTGTCAAGATTGTTGTCTTCCTACAAACCAAATCACTAATTCACAATCCCCAAATCATGACAAACAATTAGTTGATTAATTAGATAAAAAAACAGAATTAGTGCCTCTTAGCATTAAGACTACATTATGGAACTGAACTAACCAGAATTCATCTTGATTTTAGCATCAAGACTACGGCCTTGGAAACTTATAAAGCCACTGGCATATCCTTCTTGCACTCTTCACTGCATGTATCAATTCAAAAAAACAAAACACATGAATTACTTCATTGATTCCTTAATTAATTTCTGCAACCGGGTTCCCTCTTTCTTAAAAAATTCAAAGAGCCATGATTGAAAACCCTAAAATCAAGTCGAGAACACAAAACTAGAAACACCCAGAAACAGAGTTTGTTCAAAAATCAACCGGGTTACTCAATTTCTTCAAAAAAATCAAAGAACTCATTATTTTAAACCCCAAAATCAATTGAAGAACACAAAAATAGAAAAACCCAGATTTAAAAAAAAATCAAACAAATCATAGCTATATTTCTTGAAAATCTTCAAACTTAAATTAATAGCACAAAATAAGAAAACCCAAAAAAAAAAAGTGAAGAGAGGGGGGGGGAACGCAAGTAAATACCATTTAACAAAACCACTGTCATCTTTTGCACGAACAAGTGAAGCAGCAGTGGTAGTAGCAAACCCATCAGTAGACTCGGCTCCTCCTCCTCCTAACTGCTTAGAGATTTTAAGAATGAATATAAAAGGAGAGATGTGCGTGTCTGATTGACTGGGAACCAATTTGGATAACATCCAGAGGCGCCTTAGTGATGGAAATGGCTGGTAGCCAAGTTCCATTTATGGTGTTTACAAGTTAGTGAGCAAATAGAAGAAGAAGAGAGAGATAGAAGCAGAATTCCACGCATTCAACTCAACATTCATTCATTATGTTCATTATTATCCTTCTCCAATTCTGTTACAGATCTTATATATGAAGATAACTTCCTATATTCTCGCTACTGGCCATACATGGCATCTTTTCTTAACAAACCCTGCACTAATAAAATGCGCGTATAGCTATAACTAAATCCTAATGGTCATATTGGCTAAAGTTCATTTGATTTGAAAACAACCTTGTGTCCAGTGCAATTCCTTCCACCCCCTCGAATCAAACTTAACTTGTGACAAGAAGGAAATTTTAGTTATGACAGTTGTAAAATGGCGCCACATTGTTGGGTTTGGTATGAGAGGGAAATCATTTTGACATGGACAGATGACTTGGACTTCTTATCCACCATTGGATTTTTCTCATGGTTTTATATCAACAGCTTAGATTCAATCTCTCATTTTTGGCTCGCCTTCAAGAAACCATCGCAAAGTACATGGTTGAGGTATATGGAAATGGAACCCCAAAAGCTAGAGGTATTTATGATAATTAATTAGTATTTAGTAGTTTTATAAACCATAGTTTTATCTTTTATAATTGACTATTTTATCAAGTTTTTAAGTAATTTAGTCTCTCTCTTTTTTTTTGTTTCTAATAAGCTGCTCTTTTTCCCATGTATCTCCATCCCTTTGTTTATGCTTTTGGAAGTTTTTGAGAGATGGGTTTTTTACTTCTTTTGCATAACCACAGTTGATTTGTCTTTACTTTTTTTTTGTTGATGTTGATGAGGTTTTTTCCACTTTCCTAGCAGCATCTGCACACTCTTTGGTCTTAATTTTATCTTTCCAAGTTTTTCTTTTTCCTATTTGATTTTGATTGTTTATTTGCTTCTTGCTTGGAGTTGCTGATGGGGCTCCTGGTTAAGAAACTAAGGTGGTTGTGAGACTATGAGCTTGCTGATGGTGCTGACATGTCCGTGGCAGGTTGTTCTTGCATGGTAGATCAATTGTATGTAGAAGAACTTCTGAGGCTTTTTCATGGAACTTGATTCGTTAGGAGTACTTGGAGACTGGATAGATTACTAGCTATTGTTTATGAAACTTGATGGTGCTCTATGTAATAAAAGGTTCCGAATTGCAGCTGAGGTAGCCACTGGTCTGCTCTTTCTCCATCAGACCAAGCCAGAGCCACTGGTTCAACGTGACCTCAAGCCAGGAAACATTACTCCAGCAACATGTTCTCATTTAGAAATTCAAGGTATTCTTCATCTCAGCTCTCATATGGGCATTATATGCTTGACCGGATTTCAAATCTTCAGACCACCTTTTCAGTATCAATCATCTGTTTCCACCTCTAAACCATGGGGGTTGGCTCTAAAGATTACCCCTGGATCTAAAAGGTTGGTAGCAATCATGCAGACAAACACGTCGCTAAACTTCGATCAGGACAAAAATGCTGCTCCCAAACTCGTTTGGTCTGATGTTATACTTGGTGGCCAGAAGCAGTTTGTAAATACCAAGGTTATGCCACGACTTCTTGAATTTTTCTTCTAGCTTGGCCAAGATTTAATTCCACCTTTATCGTTTTGTCCAAAAACTAACATTCATCAATAATGGTACTTACTCGGTCTTCATTGGAAATGAAACTAGAGTTTAAAACTTTACATTGATGAGGACAAAATACCTCCATTAATCTTAGTAAATGCATGTATCTATGTGCTAATGTCGTGTTTCAAAATGCAGTAAACTTGAAAAAGCATCATTTTTTATATTTTTTTCAAGTTAACTGTAATTTAAAGCACATAAACAATGTTAATAAATGTAGTTTAAAAGTGTATTTGTAAGTGCGTTGAACTGCACTTCTAAAAAAATTTAATTTTTATTTAATTTTTTTAAATTGTTTGATTCTATTGCACTCTCAAATATACCCTAAAAATATTGAAATAAGCGTTTGGCTGAAGTTCAATCATGTTTTTGAGGCATTGTTTCAAGGAAACTAGGGTGGTTGAAGATGAAGTAGCTATTTTTAAAGGGTTTTTTTAAAAGATGATTGGAAGAGATTTGGAGTTCGAGATTTTGCACGAAGAAGATGACAGATGAAGTGCTGAATGAATTCAGAGGTAGAGATGATAGTTTAAACTTTTCAAACTAAATTTATGGCGAAGACATGAGAATCAATGTGAGAGTAATAATTGTGTCATCAACTTCAAATTTTTAGGTATCACATCGATGTTATTTAATTTTCTCTTGAGATCCAATAATATAACATTGGATTATTGTTGATATCCAAAATAAACATTAAACATGTTAATAGATGAAAGTTGATAGTTGGTTTGTTAGTAAAGAGACAGGTGATATCATCAAGGAAAGTAAAGAAGTGTATGCAGTTTATATACGTTTTTGGTAATACAGCATATAGTGTTTTTTAGTAATTATTTGATTTTGTTTTTGAAATTATATTTGAATGTGTTTTAAAAATACATTTAGCTTAGAAAAATATTAAATTTATATATTTTTTAATGTTTTTAAATGATTTTGATATACTGATATAAAAAATAAAAAACATATATTTTTTAATATATTTTTAAATAAAAGGCACTCCATTAAATAATATCAGATACATATTTAAAAGTGCCTTCTACCTTAAAATATATTAAAATAAAAAAATTCAGAATTTTTTTATTTTTTATATTAATATATCAAAATCATTAAAAAATACTAAAAAATATTAATTTAATATTTTTTAAAATAAAATATATCTAAAAACAAAAATTATCACAATCTCAAACATTTATTATACAACTGGATTTGTAAGGGATTGAAAACCATTTTGACTCTAGGTTATTTGATTCAATGTGTAGGATGGATTCTAATTCATTACATGAGTTAAGATTTTTTTTTTAGTAAAAAAAAATCCTAGATTGGTTATTTTTCTATTGTGTTATGTTTTAAAATTAGTATTGAGATAACATATCTCGTTATAATTTTTTAATTTTTCTGATACACAATTTTAATTCAAGTTTATTACAATTTATTTTATAAATTTTTTATAGCTTTATGATTTATCTTTCTTTATATGTTTCTAATTTATTTATTGTTTTTCTTTGCTATACAAATTAACTTTATTGTAGTTTTTTTTTTTAGTAGCCTACTCCGTTAGCCTAGATATAGATGACTTTGTTTAAAATCTGCAAGAAAAAAAAAAAAGAGGACTTAAGTGTATTATTACATTACACTATAAACTAAAAGGCACGGGGAATTACTTTTCCACAATGGACCGTAGCCTCTCTCGCAGTTACACTACAAACTAATCTTTTTTAAAATTTCACTGTTAAATTGCCAAATTGAATTTCAATTTGGGTTAATTTGTTAAGAAAGTGTGGGATTGAAAGAGAAAGGACTAGAGTGAAAAACACGGAGGGAATAAGTGGCTTTAACAAAGTTTGTGCAACATATGCATTTTAGTCCCTAAACTTTTGCAACTATAAATACATGATCCTTTCAATTTTTATGAATCAAGAACAAAGTTGATTTTGGCCTCAAACTTTATTTTCATCTTTTTTTTTATTTCTTATTTGAGATAAGAGAGGAAACGTTGTTGTATTCTACAATAAACAGAGAGAGTTATCATTTATACCAATTAAAGTTATGGAAAAGGTTATTTTAATGTTAATGATATTCTTTTAGTGAGAAGAGTTTGTCGTTGGTTTTTTTTTTTCTTTGAATTTGCTTTATATGATAGATTTGAGGCCACAAACAATTTTAGTTTTAGGTTAATTATGGGTTTTTAAATTTTTTTTTTTTGAGGTTATGAATATGTTTTACAATGAGTTTAGGTTTTCTTTTAATGGTTGAAAATTGTTTTTTCTGTTTATGAAATATCATAACCCAATTTTTCAAGAACCAAAGGCATGGTTGGCGACATATTGTCTACTTTAATGAGGCAAATAATGCGTCGCTTGTTATTTTTTTTATTAAAAAATTTAAAGGGTATATAATAGATCGTTTGCCCCTTAAAAAAAATTCTTAAAAAATAAACAAGATTCGAGTACGGGGGCTGGGGCTGCTCAAGGCCCGCACACTTAAGCCTTTTTCTTGAGGGCCATGCATTATTGACCAACTAGGCCTGAGCTCCTATGCCTTTTTTTACCCCTTCTAAAAAAGAAAATTTTCACCCATCACAATTAGAGTTTTTTTTTTGCTCATTTTTTTTAATTTCATCAATTAATATTTTATTAATTATTAATTTAGCAACTTAATTTGTTTTGGTTTATATTTTTATCTAATTGTCTTGATATTTGGCTGGTTCTCAAGTTTGTTGGTATTTATTTTAGATATAAAAAAATTATTTAGTCTAGTTAAGTCCATGATCTAGATCCTGAGTTTGACTGGTTAACTTCGGTTGGTTAGGAATTGAATTTTTTAATTTTTTCAGTTGCATAAATAGTTATCGGCTATGTAATTAAATATATACAAGAACTTTTTTTTATTTGTGATTAAAATTTTTTTATGTAAAAAAATATGAAAAAAATGCTATTATATCAAGAAAAAAATAAAATTTATCTGATTCGCGGTAAAGCAAGGATCAATTAGCTAGTTAAAGCTAGTATGAGAATGTGGTTATTGTTAAAAAAACAAGAGAAAGTAAAAAAATGCTAGTAGTTGATCAATCGAATGGACTAAAAGCAAATATAAAATAAAATTGTGACTTGAGGAACAAAATTGAAATTTCTAAAAAGCTCTAGTCTATTTTAAATACAAATAATGTTTAGAGGATTGCTCTTTTTTTTTTAGAAAGTAATTGATAAATCAAAAAGACATAAGCAAAGAAATTAATGACTTCGGGATCAAAATGGAAATAAAAAAACCTTGTCCATTTCAAATACAAACAGTAATTAGGAGTATCATGAACTTCTTACTAAATTAAAGTCATTGTTTGGATCTTTTTAACATATGCTACTGGATTGTTTAGGGTTTTTTGAGAGGATGTCATGGTTGGGTATGATAGTTTTTTTTAATCATGGAATTCATATAAAAAACAATAAAAAATTTGTAAAAATTGTTTTTTACTGTGGTTTTTTATACATTAAATGAGTTATATATATAAAAAAAGCTATCATGTTTAACAATACTACACTTTCAAACACACACTTAGATTTAAATCTGACTAAGGCTATATTTAGGGTTATAGTTGAACCAATTTTTTTTTTTTATCAAATTTGATTTTTTTATTCAAATTAATTTTTTAGTATTTTTATATTATTTTGATGTACTGATGTTAAAAATAAATTTTAAAAATAAAAAAATTATTTTGATACATTTTCAAATAAAAAATAATTTAAAAATTAATCTTTACCACATTTTAAAAACATCTTAAAAAATAACTTATATCACATTTTTAAATATACCCTAATAACATGATTTTCAAATTAAAAACAGTTTGTACCGAAATGGCAACCGAGCGCCCAAATATAACCTCTAAAATTGCCAATGATTTGCTAGCACATAATGTCAAAACAGAAGGACATGAAAAACCTTCATCATATCTTTATTTTTCAAATCTAATACTTTGTTTGCAAGAATATTTTTGTAGCTTGATGTGTCCCTCAAATGACCAAAAATATATTGTTTTTCACCTTCAGAACCATGGATAAACATGTGGTACCATGTCCGAGAAGTAAAGAAAGAGTGTGTGCTTGGTCGGTCTTACACCCTTATCCGCTTCTTAATAGATTAAATAGATTTTTTTTATTATAATTGATTGTTTTTTAAAATATTTTTATTTATAAATATATTAAAATATTATTTATTTTTAATATAATACATTAAAATAATTTAAAAATATAAAAATTTAATTTAATATATATATATATATATATATTTTTAAACAAAATACAAAAACATACAAACTTTAACTTTCAAGGTAGCTCAATCTCTCTCTCTCTCTCTCTCTCTCTCTCTCCAATTATTAATTTTCCTTCTCAAAGCTCAAATCTTTTTTAATCTTTTACCGAAAAAATCAAGTGTTTCTCTTCAAGGTACAAAACCCAACCTTGAGATGCACCCCTCCTTCTCTTTCCCTTCGTTTCAAGGCATGAGAGCTTCTTCTTCCACTTTCACTTCCTTGCAATGAACTATTGCTTTAATCCTACAGTCTTTGTAGATTGCCATGGACTTTGGGGTTCTTGGTTTGGAGGGTCTTGTGGGTCCTGAAACTAGTAGTGAAGCTCCTTCTCATGTCTCACCTCCTGAGACCAAACCAAAGATTCTTGGATCTGTGTTAAGTAAGCGAGAAAGATCAGCTTCGTCTGCTCAAGATGATTACTGGAGGACTTCAAAGATGCCAAAAAATGATGATTTTTCTGTCACCAAAACAATGTCATTGCACCAACCCACTTTTTTACTGAGATCTAATTATATGCTTTCTGATGATTCTCGCCAACAAGAGCACATGATGAGCTTCTCTTCTCCAAGACCAGAAACGACTCCATTTCTAAGCAAAGATGGTGGGTTAGTGGAGAGAAGCACACAAAACCACACTGCCTTAAGCTTTCGTTACCATCAGAACACAGCGTCTTCTTATATTAGAAGTGCAGGTAAGTATATAAGCTCTTCAAGTGTTCTCTTGTCGGGGTTAAAGTTTTTGTTTTTTTTTGGTTAAATTTGGTACATGGATTTCGTTTGGTGTTTGATTTTGAGTGAAGGGTTTCCTGGAAATGACAGATTTTAGATTCATTCTTGTCCAAAAGGTGGACTTTGCCTTTATTTTCATGTACTGGTGATGGTCTTTTCATGGGCACTTAGTAGAAATTTTACATTTCGAGTCTTGTCAAAGGGTAAAGTTGATTTTCCCCACTCTTACGAGCCTGATATTTCTGCTTTGGGTTTGGTTAATTTTTCTGTGTTAGAGAATGTTAGATACAAAAGAGGAAAAGGAGCAAGAAATTTTAGGAAAATCAATAGTTACACAGATAAAAACTTAAGCAATAGTTTAGTTTACTGCCTGTTCCCGAATTTGTTTTCCTCCTAAGTCAAAGTAGGAAAATAGTTAAGGATACATATAGCTTCTATAAATGTTACAGGCAAGAAATGTTTTGTTATGTTGCAGGTTATGACACCGGAGGCTTGAATACAGGCATGCACGGGCCTCTTACTGGGGTTAGAGGACCATTTACTCCATCTCAGTGGATGGAGCTTGAACATCAGGCCTTGATCTACAAATACATCACTGCTCGTGTGCCTGTGCCTTCTAATTTGATCATTCCTCTCAAGAAGTCTGTCTACCCTTATAGCTTACCTGGCTCCTCTACTGGATCCTTCCCTCACAATTCATGTAACCTTTTTCCATTCCTCTGAAATACACTGAAGAACAATGCATTTCCGATTGATAATTTTCTTTTAATTTCTGTATTTTTTTTGTTTGTGTGTTTGAGATTTATTTTTCTTGTTTGGTACTGAAAATAATATCCTGCTTTTTTCAATTTATTATGATTTTTGAAAATAATATCAAACCTGTATGCACACGAATTAAAAGTTGTTTTTGTAGCTATACAGTAATACTCTAATTAATATTTTCTTCTTTTGCACCCCAATCACCCCCACCTGGCTGATCTGTTCCCTTTATCTGTTGTTTTTTTTTCTCCTTTTCCTTCCACTTTCCCAATCTACATAGTGGGATGGAGCGCTTTCCATCTTGGTTACCCTGGCAACAACACTGATCCGGAGCCTGGAAGGTGTCGTCGGACTGATGGGAAGAAATGGCGGTGCTCAAGGGATGCTGTGGCTGACCAAAAATATTGTGAAAGGCACATAAACAGAGGCCGCCATCGTTCAAGAAAGCCTGTGGAAGGCCAGACTGGCCATGCTGCCACTGGGACTGCCAGTTCAAAGGTGGTGCCAATGTCTAACTCGATGTCAAAATTGGCAATAACCAGTGGTGGTGCCTCCAACAGCATTGCGATGACCACGCAACAACAGTTCAAAATTTTGCAGCCGGCTGCTGCCAACACTTCTGCAGATGTTGATGTCAACAGGTAAAAATAATGTGTATTTGAGCTTCCTTTTGTTTGTTTGTTTTATTTGCCTTCTGTTATCTCTTTCCAGTGTTATAAGACGGTATTTCCGTCTAACAATATGTATACTCATGCTCTGGTCCTTTTACTTTACCGTAAAGTTGACCCCATTAATTCCATCTTTACTTTGGTGACAGTGCTAGTCCTGGTAGTTGAAACTTAGGATTCCTTTTTCAAAATGGGTTTCACTATAACTTCTCTGTTTTGATTACCCTGTACATTTGGATTGAAGCCTTTTATGTTGAAAAATATGTATTTGTGGAGTTATGGATCCTGTTTGTATCTTATTGTTTACCGAATTACTATATTATAGTCCTACTTTTGGTCTTTGACAGAGCACAAGATGCACAGAGCATTTCTCTGATGTCTTCCACCATCAACCGGAAATCTGATGAGTCCTCTTTCTCTGTTCCTAAACAAGATATCTTAATGGAGCAGTGCTCTCAAACAGAGTTTGGATTTGTCTCCTCTGATTCTCTCCTCAACCCATCGCAGAAGAGCTCTTACATTAACTCTAAGCCCTACGAGTCTTTTCTAAACTTTAATGACGAAGAAAGCCAAGATCAGCATCCCCTTCGTCAATTCATTGATGAGTGGCCGAAGGATCAATCTAATTGTTCTGTCATTAGCTGGCCAGAAGAGTTGAAATCTGACTGGACCCAGCTCTCCATGTCAATCCCAATGGCCTCATCAGACTTCTCATCATCATCATCCTCACCCACACAAGAGAAACTTGCCCTCTCACCAATGAGTTTATCTTGCGAGTTTGACCCTGTACAAATGGGTTTAAGGGTGAGCGTTGACCATAATGAATCAAGCCAAAAGCAAACCAACTGGATACCTATCTCTTGGGGGACTTCAATTGGTGGCCCTTTAGGAGAGGTCTTGACCACCAGCACTAGCCATGCGGATTCCTGCAAGAGCTCATCAGCCCTTAGCCTTTTGAGAGAAGGTTGTGATGGCAGCCCACAGTTGGGATCTTCTCCGACGGGAGTCTTGCAGAAATCAACTTTCTGTTCCCTTTCCAATAGCAGTTCTGGGAGCAGCCCAAGAGCTGAGAGCAAGAAAAACAATGACACTGCTAGTCTGTATGACGATGTGGGTGGTTCGATAATTGCAACTTCATCACCTATTCCATCCCTGTAATCAAGCGAACTGTAAGGATGAAACCTGTCAAGGAAATGTGAAGAAGCTTGGAGTTTCTATTTATCTGATAAATTCCTGTAGGCCGTGTTCTCTTTGTTGCATGTTCATTTTTCTCAATTTGGAATTTTAGGCGTGGCTGATTCCAAATGATAGGTATTGGCCATTCTTGCAACTATGGATCTTTAGTGATCTTTAATGTGTGAATTGAAGTAATTTTGTTTCTGCTTTGTTTGAGGTTAATGTCTTATTTCTCACGGCTCAACTTTGAAATTTGCTGCATCATCTCTGTGAAATATAACCCCATCATTGATACAGGAGCGCAACGCATTATCAGATTGGGTCAGGACATGCATGCTTCAATTATAGGTACGATATATAACTGAAGAAAAATAATGGAGAGGGAACACGGGAAGGATGCAGCATATAGCTTCCAAAATACATATTGATCATTGATTCTTTGTTGGCCAGGGTGTGACGTCCACTTTCTTGCCCCATTGATTCCAGTTGGGAGGTTGCTTCCAAGATAAGTACATAATAGAAATCACTATTGAAGATTGAGATCGAGTTCCCTCGCCTCCAGACAGGAGCGACTCCTGTGCCCTGCCACCAGGCAGGCCCCTCAACTGCTTTTACTCACGTAAATGGCCCAGAAACCTAGTCTGGCCTAGACACCGACTCTAGGTGAACAATTTTGGTCCTAGCCTGACCTTTTTCTTGACATCAAGTATAGATTTTTTCAAAGGATGGGACCGATGGTTGTTGAGATCGGACCAATATTAGGGCCCTTGCGATGTCACTACTGCTCGAACATGAACATAGCTGTATCCAAACATGTAAAAGAAGATCAAGATATTATCAGTTAGGATATTAGCTGTGAGACCTGGCATTGCATCGAAATAGAGAGTTCTAAGAAGTTTGATCCCAGCTGGGCCTGCCGTCCAGGTCAATTTGAACTACCTTTGCCAGATACTAGGGACAAATTCAGTCAGTTGCTTTGCGCGGCACATGACCACCCTTCCAGTTGCTTGGTAACCTATTTACCAACATTTTTTTTTGCTTTGTAAGAAAACCTTCCTTTTCACGTAAAATCTAGTACAGAGACGAAGGAGAAGTGTGAAAACTCGGACACAAGTTTCCAAGAATTAAATCAATTTCGTAAGAGAATTGATTTGAATTTTAAATGGAATTTAATTGCTAGAAAAATAAAAAAAAACAAATCTTCTCTTGATTGCTGCAGTAATTGCTATTGTAACCGATATTAAAAACAATATTCTAAAACAGGGAATAAAATCTTTTAGCTTGTTCAAGAGGTTTTGGATATTTTTAGACATAATAAATTTATTTATGCAATTATAAAAAAATTATTATTGTATAATGATATCTTAAGAATTATGGTATTTTTATTGAGCTATTAACATTATCAAAATTATATTCTCTTTTAATTTTAATCAATAGATGATTTCAAATTTGAAGTTTGTTACTTAAAATTTCTACTTAAATTAAATACTCCTGCACTTAGTCTATTATTAATATTCGTGAATCTTTCTCTCAAAACTAATATGCAACAACGACCTTTCAAACTTTTCTCTAATATTGCAAGAAAATTCAAGGTAGTCCAACGCACGGATGCTAAAGTTAGATTATAAAATTAACATTAAAATAATAGTAGTTAAAAAATAGTAAATATAAAGGTCTTTGTAACAAAAAAAAAAATTAAGATAAAAAAGTTAAAATTACTAATTTAAATATTTTTATAGGTATTCAAAATAGTATAATTGAATTTAATTATGTGATTTAAAATTTTATTCTAAATATAAAAATTATAATATTAATTAAATTCAAATTATATATTGCATTAAATTCAATCAAAGTACTTCAACTAACTTCCAAAACTGAGCACATAAATGATCATGTCAAGGAAAAACTCTACAGCCAGTTGTGTATATGTATGTCTTAAGTTCAGTTGTGTATATGTATGATCATGTCAAGGAAAAACTCTATAATTAAATTAAGATTTATTTGGCTTTAAGGGTTTGTTTGGGTACTCTTAACTCTTTAGGTGTTTGAGTGTTAAACGCAACTTTAAATAGCGTTTGGTTAGCAAAATTGTGAGAGATGGATCCCACATCCAAAATCAAAAGCCTGAGAACCTCTAATTTGGAGCTTCTGCCTTTTTTGTTTATATTTATTATAAATTATGTAATATATATAGATTAATAAATAATATACTTCTTGCAAAAACAAAGATAGTTGGAATAGATAAGACATGTTTTCTTGTTCTTTGTGTTTTGAAAAAATAAAAATTTATTCTAAAACTATTTTAAATACAAATTTATATTTATATATTTATCTCTCTGTCAATATAATTAAATATATTTTTATTTCTTCTATATGTATTTTTTTTCTTCTAATACACTAACTACTTCTCTTTCAAATACATACTTAACGAAACATTTCTACAAACTTTTTACCACTTGAAAAACTTTTAAATTCTCTTCTATTTTCTAGATTAAAATTCTAGTGTATATAGAAATTCTTTGTTAAAAATAAATTTATGTTAAATTAGTTTATTAAAATCTCTGTTTAATTAGATAATTATTTATAGTTAGATTATGATAATTAGAGGTGTAATCTGTTTATAAATATAAAAGCCCATGAATATTGATAAGAAATGTGTAAATCAATCAATAAAAATAGAAAGGTTTATCCAAATACTTGTGAATTTATTTCCATCTCTATCTATCTCTCAATTGTTAGTTGAAAAGGTTGTTGAATTATAAGCATGATGGGGCCAAGTATACCTTCGGTAGGCAAGGAAAAAGCAAGGTGCCTCTTGATATTCATGGCCGGCCCAAAGGGAATTAATTAAATGCGTCATAATTAAGAATTACCAGTTTTGAAATGTTTAGTCAAAACACAACATAATTATGGGTTCAATTCTTGGCTTCTTGCAAATGGAGGAGTTCTTCGAATTAAAATCATACTTATAAAATTCTATTCAAGGTAAGAACTAAATTTCAGGGAGGGAGAGTTGATGATGGTTCACATCTAAACTTATTTCAAAAAATTAAAATAATATTTTTTTAATAAAAAAAGCTTTAAAAAAATCAATTGGTGAAAAATTAGTTTAGAACCGGGCTAGGCTCGAATCAACAAATCATTCTAGACTGATCTAAATATCATATTAGTTAGATTTCGGGGCAGTCCATAATTAAAATTTTAATGATTAAAAAAGTAGCTGCACTGATTCAACGTTGTGCCAAATGTTTGCAAGCAGGCGTGAGTGTGTCGATGCTTGGCATGTTTGATATTTTACACGGTTTGATTATGATTTAAAAGTTGACACAACAAAAAGTATTCGAACACTGTTTTTAGACCTTCGAAGGCCAGAAGGAAAAAAAAAAAAAAAAAAGGGATAAGATTAGATGCTAAAATTTGATTACAGTTTTTAAAATTCATGAATCAAAATGAATTACAGAGTAATTGAACTGGTTTTTTTTTGCTGAGTTCAATTAAATTGAGATTCAAATTAATAAATGTTTCACGCTGCGACATGATGAGGCTGAAAAAATTCATTGTAGAAAGACTGAGAGTGTTTTTAATGTGCAGATAAAACTAGATCCGGAAATTTTGATAGAACCGAAAACACTACCAAGAAAAATATTCTGAAGTATAAATTAATATAGTGTTTGTTCAGTTTGATGGGATGAATAAATATTCTTTAAATTTAAATACTTTTTAAGTTTTGTTTAAATTTTATATCAAATTTATTTTATATATATATATATATAATATCATCTAGAGAGAGAGATAAAATATAAAGAGATGAGCTATGTAAGACCTTCTATTTAAAAAGATGAAGCTGTTTTAATATAGACTTTTCTAAAATAAATATCTTAAGAAATGCTTAAGATATTTAATATAAATATCTAGATTACAAAATATTTAATATAAATTTCTAGATATTTGTATAAATATTTATGGAAACAT
>Ga0325411_1000609_pt1 | contig 37827 bp, 19 predicted proteins | sample PopdelMetagenome_13_FD_206181 | JGI IMG/M metagenome (GOLD analysis project Ga0325411, IMG submission 206181) | Populus deltoides microbial communities from Bellville, Georgia, United States - Xylem-PdIQD-R4 | ecosystem: Host-associated > Plants > Phyllosphere > Stem > Wood/Secondary xylem...
TAATATTTTTTTTTTTATTTTTAAAATAATATATATATATATATATATATATATATATATATATATATATATATATATATATATATATATATATATATATTAGAGACACTTCTGTTTTTATGTTTGGAAAGGTATTCTTGACTTGTTTTTATTACAATTCAATATTAAATATATATATATATATATATATATATATATATATATATATATATATTTTCAATCTAGTCAAAGATATACCATTTATATTAGAATGAGAAGACTAATCAATTCCTCTAGTTTTCTCCCTAATTATAAAATACATCTGGTTTTTCAAGTCCAGATTTTAAGATAAAAGGAATTTATTTCTTGAAATTAATGCATCAAACAATATAAAAATATTTTTTAAAAATTAAAATAGTTGTAAAAGTAAATTTAGTTTTGAATTGAAGTGTAAACTAGTGGTAAATGAACAAAAAAAAACTTTATTGATTATCTAATGAGTTACTTCTCCAAAAAGAATATATATATTATTGAATATCTAATGGAAAGGATTCATGAAACTCCGTCTAATATATATATATTTATATAAGAGAGAAATTGTCGATAATAGCAATCATTTTCTTATCTCTTGTATCATTCATATCTTCCACAAATCTCAAGTAATTGACTTTTCTGGTGTGTGGCATTTTGATGTTTAAACACAACCAATTATCTTATCAAAAAGAATGCTAAAAGTGACACTCTCTTGGGTGACCACCACAAGCCCATCTAAAACACAGAAGCCATACTTAGGTTTAAGAGGTTTGTTTTTTCTGTGATCTCAGGTTCGAGTTTTGTGGTTGCTCATATAATGGCCACTGGAAGCTTATATGGTCTTTAATTTCAGAGCTGTGGGATTAGTCGAGATGCGCGTAAATTGACTCGGACACCCATATTAATCTAAAATAAAGAACACACAAGCCATATAAAAATCACACGAAAGCCAATTACCTTATCTTGTGAGAAAAAGATTAAAAAAAATAAAAAGCATTTTCTCGGGTGTGCAATCACTGCCAATCTTTCTCGTTATGACATTCAATGCTCTGTTAGAAGTTGCATGATGCTCTCATGGGGAGCAAAAGCATAAACCTTTCTCTATGCTCTTCTAAGATATTAAAAATGTCAAACATGCATCAATAATAAAAAGACATTGGAACAGTTACGCAAAACGAGGTTTTTCTTTGCAAAAAAAAAAAAAAAATAGAATGCTATACAAATGGAGCTTCCAACAAAAAGATATGGGAAAAAAATGATTAGTTAATTCAAAACAGCAGCAGTAAGTAATAATTACAAAACACGATACCAAAACCAAATTGAAAAGTGCGCAAGAATACAAAACTGGTTACTCTACAAGTAGCTCATCAAAATATATGTTGTAAATTGCAAACACGTGCTAACAATAAATTGAGGCCACAGGATTTGCTTCGATCCCAGAGGGCATTGAGGATATTCGTCAAGGAAAGGCTCGCCCTCTTGATTTATTATTTAATTTTCTGGGTCTAGCTAGTATGCTTAGGCCTTACATCATTACAATTCAAAGGCTTTATGTTACTAATGTGTGATGATTCTCTGCAGTTAGTAATTGTTGTTTTTTTTCTTGAAAGAAGCTGATAGTATTAAATAAGACATAATTATGTTATGCAATCACATTATATATAATAGAAATTTGTTGAATAAACTAGCTAAATATATAAACATAATCTTTAGATGAATTAAGATCTTTCCACCGTTTGTTCCCTTCATAGTAACCAAAACATTGCCTCAAAATACCATGAGCTGCATAAGCTAAACATATTACCAGCAGATTATCTAGGAGGGTCATAGCCAAGCAACAAAATCAAATATTCTGTGCACTCCTTATTTAACGAGGTGATTTATCATATGATTACTTTCAATGAGTGTTGATGCTGAAGAAATTAAGAGAAAATGAGGGGGGCCTTATAATGGCAGCGTCAAAGGGAACACCAGAAGCTATGCAACTATTGTCAAGCATGGGATCAAATATGTAATTTTTTTAAAATTTGAGGATTAACTTAAATTTTTATAAATTAAAAGATCAAAACTGAAATTTTATCATCTTCAACCTCAAACCCAGATTTTTCACAGATCACCTACTAATATATCAAGATTTTTAACTCAAATTCATCATTTAAACAAACCATATCTTAAAATCATTATTTTTTACCTAAAATTTTTAAAAATAAACTACATAACTCATTACCCATAAAAGTCAATTCGCTAAGTTATTACTCCTTATGCTTCTTCTTCTTTTTTTATAATAGTCGAGTGCTACAGCCAAAATTAGAGGTTATCTAGCATAAAAGGAAAACAGACAGGCCAGGGAGGAAGTAATAACATAATATATATATATATTAAAAAAAATTTGAGTTAACTCGTCAAGTTTATGATCAAGATCATGAGATCAGGATAAACAAACTCAATATTAAAAAAAAATAAAGAAAAAAACTATAAAAACATATATGGTTTAATAATATTAATCAATTATTAAAATCTTTCATTTTATATGTATTAAAAATAAATATTAATAACTATTACATCAATTTGTGAATGTTTCAATTTGGATGCAAATAGATGTTTAATTATATATGATATTTTTCTTAAAAAACCAAAGTTATTAAACATGGTTAGATTTAATACCTAGATGAGGGTTTAGGTTATAGATTGGCTTAATACTCGAATCAAGATTTGGGTTATAGATCGAACAAATTAGCTTATTGACCTTTGTTAATAAAAAATTGTGTCATTTTAAGATTGTTTTAGAAAAAATCAACATCACATAGTTAAAAAAAGTAAAATTAGTTTTTGACATAGTTAACTAGGTTATGGGTTGATTTATCTAGTCGATTAGGTTTGATTGAATCAACTCTCACTTGGTTTTTTCTAAATATAAATCGGGTCAGGTTCAGATTAAAATGTTAGGCTTGAATTAAATTTAATAACGCTGATTAAAACCACATTATAGAAAAAAAATTTTGAATTGCATAAAAGTAATTAACCAAAAACTTGTATTCCTTCTTATAAAGTTGAACCCATGTCAGTTTCTTTTAAGAAAAAATATGAATCAAAGGTTAACGCTAGGCAGCTAGCTTTGCCTGACAATGACGGATAAAGAAGACTTGCTACTTTCTTTATGGGAATAACGTGTGGAAAATCATGCCTTAATTTTGATAGTGATGGCAAAATAAAACAGTATTGTTGATAAAATGAACCACAAATGATATTATTTCTAAAATCCATCTGGTAATTGTCATAACAATAAGTCTTCTTCTTTTTCTTTCTAAAGTACTTATCAATTTATTTTTTGTAACACAATCAACAAGTAAGATGGATAGGAATTTGCAGTGTGAGATGAGTTTGTGAGACTATTGTCATCTGTATTTTTAATTTCCACGATATAGGCCAGTGGGATGGTCCATGAGACCATTGCTATCAAGCATTTTTTCTACGAGATGGGTCCTTAGACCATTGCCCCGTAAGCTCAGGAATGGATAATATGCTTGAATTTCAATTTAGTTTACAAAAAAAAAAAAAAATTAAATGCTTAAGCATACAAATTAAATCTCAAGTGTTAGAATATTGCAACCACCGATTAATTAATGGACAACGGCCCTTTGATTAGTTAATATATGACACATCTTTCAATGAAAATGTAAATGCTTTACTAGAATATCAATTTTTTTTTTGTATTTCTTTTTTTATATTTAATTTTTCATTAATATTCCTAACGTAAATTACTACGTATTTTGAATCTTGAAAGATGAAAAACAAAAAAGAAAGAGAGACAAGACAGCTCAAAAGAAGAAGAAAAAAGAGCAATAATAATGAAAGAAAGAGAAGAGAACAAAAGTGGAGCAGTTTTTATTAACTATATAAATTACATAATTACTAATATTAAATTCAAAATATGTACATATTGCAAATATGTAAACATATCATGTGGTTAAAAGAAATGACTTTTATAAAAATATATGGCTTAACAATATTAATCGACTCTTAATATGTTTCATTTTATATATATTAAAAGTAAATATTAAAACTTATTATATTAATTTGTGACGGTATTTACTTGGATGCAAATTATATTTCTAATTTTTTATTAAAAAAATCTATGTACTACAACTAACTTAAGAAAGTCATGTTCATCAGGATCATAGAGTAAAAAAGAGAAAAAAATGAATTGCATAAAAGTTTCACTATAAATGTTATTCTTAGAAAATATCTTCGTTCCTTTATAGAACTCGCTAAACTACTGTATGTCTTTAACAGTGAAAATATCACTATAAATGGCGGCAATCCTCCTATCACTATAAATGCATTTATGAGTTCGTGAGACCATATCCCTGATACCGTTGCCATCATGTATTTTTCCTCGAGGAGAGACCGTGAGACTTCCTCTTCCAACCATCATGCATTTTTTCCACGAGATGGGTTCGTGGAAAAACTTTGGTTTAATTGAGAATGCTGTTATTGATTGGAATATTTTTAAGTTTTTTCTACGAGATGGGTCCGTGAGAACATTTCTATCTGCACATTGGTCCCTAAGACCGTTGCCATCATGCATTTTTCCTCGAGGAGAGGCCGTGAGACGTCCTCTTCCAACCATCATGCATTTTTTCCACGAGATGGGGCCGTACCCTTGGGGCTTTGAAAGCTATGGTTTTTAATTTTATTATGTCACGTCTACAATGACAGGTATATTTTATTTCAATTTAAAAAACTAAATAAATTTAAAGATATTTCATCTCGTTTAGTTTCTTATCTTGTTCCATGAATTTCACTTAAATTCTGACCGGAATGATTGGGTTCTATTCCAGCCATTCATTTTATTATGGCCAAATAATGTTTTGTTTTGCTTTCATGAAAACAAATATAACTATTTTTACGATATTAATTATATTTTTTAATCTAATTGTTAGATTAAACTGAAATTTTATAAGAAATCTTCTGATATATATTTATATCGCAAGTTAAAATTTTAGGGCAATCAAAGTTTAGAAAAACTTTGCGAGATTGCTGATGATATTTTCATAATTTTATTCAAATTCATAATTTTGTTTCAAAAGGTTATTTTTTGTGCATATTTTTAGATTAATTTTTTTTTCAATTTCATAATTCAACAATAGGTTTATTGAAAATTATGATTCATAATTTCTTTTGATTTGTTTTATTTTGGTTATTATGATCTCATGATCCGTATCATAGATTTAAAAGGTTAACCCAGATTGACCCGGGCCGATCCAATATGTTGTTGTGTTAATACTTTTTTTAAAAAATATGTTATCTTGAACGTTTTTAAGTACAACTATATTTTTACCAGTCGTCCAGACTATCTTTGAACTCATCGAATCGATCGACTCATATCGTTTCATCTCTTATTTTTTTACTTATATTTAAAATTTAAATTGTATAATTTCAAGTTAGTTTATCTTTAAGTGATATTATTTCTAAAATACTTCTTTTCATTGTCATGACAACAAGTCTTCTTCTTTTTCTTTCTAAAGAGTCTATTTTTTATAACATAATTAACAAGTAAGATGGATAGGAATTTACAGTGTAAGATGAGCCTGTGAGACAATATACTCCCATCTGTATTTTTTCCACGATATAGGCTAGTGGAATGGTCCATGAGACCATTGCTATCAAGCGTTTTTCCTATAAATGTTTAGGGAATTTTACCAAAGAACAAAGATATTTTCGGAGAATAACATTTATAGTGAAATTTTCACTATTAAAAAAATTTTCATTTATAGTGAAATTTTCATTTATACTCATGTATGTATCTAACAGTGAAAATTTCACTATAAATGAGTCCCTGAGACCGTTGCCATCATGCACATTGGTCCCTAAAACCGTTGCCATCATGCATTTTTTCTCGAGGAGAGGCCGTGAGACGTCCTCTTCCAACCATCATGCATTTTTTCCACGGCATGGGTTCGTGGAAATACTTTGATTTAATTGGGAATGTTTTACTGTATTTGTTTTCTGGTTATATTTATTTTTTCATCAATATTCCTGAATAGCGTATTTTGAATCCTAAAAAGCACGTGGAAAAGAGAGGGATGGTGAAAATGACATGTAAGGGACTGTTTGGCAGTGCGCATAGAAAAGGGAAAATGTCATTGCCAGTTTGAGTGGTGTGTTTGCATTTGATTTGTTAATTTCGAGTTTTGTCAAAGAGTGATTACTGGTCAACAAGCTTTTAATTTATCCTGTCATGTGAAGGGCCAAACCTGTCATTCATTGCCAGTCACAGTCACAAGTCTTGGTCTTACCATTTTACTATTTATTTATTAATTAATTGTTTGATTAATCAACGAAACTGTGCGTTTCTCATGTGATTTCTCGAAGACGGCCATGAATGATATATATACAACTTTTCAAAACAAAAAGGATTTTGATGGAGAGGACATTGCAACAAATTATCCTCGTGATACCATTGTCATCATTCATTTTTTCCCACGAGATGGAGCCGTATGCTTGGGGCTGTAAAAGCTATTGTTTTTTTCCACGAGATGGGGCGTATGACAGGTACATTTCATTTCAATTTAAAAAATAGAATAAATTAGAAGATATTTCATCTTCAAAATCTTATTTTGTTTTATGAATTTCACCTAAATTTTGACTAGAATATTTTGATTATCTTCCGGTCATTTTATTATAATCAGATAATATTTTGTTTTCCTTTTATAAAAAAAAATATAATCTAGTCTTACAGTATCAATCATATCATTCAATTTAACTGCTGAATTGGACTAAAATTTTACGAGAAATCTCCTAATATATATTTATATTACAAATTTAAATTTTAAAGCAATCAGAATTTAGAAAAATTTTGTGAAATTACCGGTGACATTTGCATAATTTTATTCAAATTTATAATTTTGTTATGAAATGTCATTTTTTGTTTTTTTTAGATTGAATTATTTCCAAAATATTTCTTGTCATTGTCATGATAATAAATCTTCTTTTTTTTTTTTTTAAAGAGTCTATTTTTTGTAACACAACCAACACGTAAGATAGATACGAATTCACAGTGTGAGATGTATTTGTAAGACTTTTACCATCTGCAATTTTTTCCACGCCAGTGAGATGGTCTATAAGACCATTGCCCCGTAAGCATTTATGAGTTCGTGAGATCATTTCCACTTGCACCCTGAGACCGTTGCCATCATGCATTTTTTCCACGAGATGGGTTCGTGGAAATACTTTGGTTTAATATGGAATGTTGTTATTGATTGGAAAATTTTTAATTAAAATAAATTTGATTATTTGATTGGAAGAAATCCTTAAATGTTATTAACACAAGAAATGAATTTATTTTCTTAAGAAAAAAATATTGTAACCATATAAGTAATTTATTTATTTATTTTAATGAAATATAAAATAGTTTTAAATCTTGTGGTATATTTCTTGTCTTTAAAAGCTATGAACTTATATCGCAAAACTTGAAAACTAATATAAAGATATTAAGTGATCATTAAGTGTGTGTATATATAATCTTTTTCAAAACAAAATGGATTTTGATGGAGATCAGGACATTGCAACAAATTATCCACCACGAGATGGGTCAGTGATACCATTGTCATCATGCAATTTTTTCCCACGAGATGGGGTCGTACGCTTGGGGCTCTAAAAAGCTATGATTTTTAATTTCATTATGTCACATCTAGAATGGCAGGTATATTTTATTTCAATTTAAACAATGGAATAAATTTGAAGATATTTCATCTAGTTTAGAATGTTATCTTCTTATAAGAAATTCACTTAAATTCTGGCCGGAATGTTTAGGTTATATTCTAGCTATTCTGTTATGGCCAAATGATATTTTGTTTTGCTTTTATAAAAAAAATAGTCTAATTTTACTGTATCAATCATATTTTTTAATCTGATTGTTAAATTATATTGAAATTTTACAAGAAATCTCCTAACATATATTTAAGGCAATCAAAGTTTAGAAAGACTTTGCAAGATTGTCGATGATATTTTTATAATTTTATTCAAATTCATAATTTTGTTTCGAAAAGTCATTTTTTATGTTTTTTTTAGATCATTTTTTTTCAATTTCATAATTCAACAATATGTTTATTGAAAATTAAGATTCATAATTTGTTTTAATTTATTTTATTTGAGGTTATTATAGTCTCATGACCTGAGTCATGAATTTTAAAGGTTAACCCATATTGACCAAAATCGATTCAATATGTAATTATCTCAATATTTTTTTAAAAAAAATATATGTCATCTTGAACTTTTTTAAGTAAAACTATATTTTTATTAGTTGTCCAGACTATCTTTGAGCTTATTGAATCGATCGAGTCATACTGATTCAGCTTTTATTTTTTTAGTTATATTTAAAATTTAAATTGCATAATTTCAAGTTAGTTTATCTTTAGATTTAAATTGAGATTATGTTTGTTAAATTAATATTTTAAATTATATATATATATAAAACTAAGTCAAGATATTCAAAAACCAAAACATATTGGTACAAATAAAAAAAATAAATCACTAATTATAACTCAAAAACCAAACCATTTGCAAGAGATAATTACTTATACCAGTAGCAATTTAGTGATGATTGATCAGCATTTATATTAAGATAGGGCTATTAATTCAAATGTTAATGGCGTTAGTAACAATGATTTTCTTGGAAGGATGGCTGCCTCTTGATTACTTGAAAATATATGGTTTTTTTAGTTCAAATCTATTAATAAAAATATAGTTTTATTGAATTTTTTTATATACTTTTATTAGAGAATTTAATTTAAACACATTTATATACATACACTAGTTTATCAAGTACTTAAATAGAAAAAAAAATCAATTAGAGTACTTAAAAAAAATATATAAATTATAAGCATTTTACATATCTTTATTGTTTATGAATTAAAAATAAAATAAAATCAATCCAGACTCATCTAAAAAGAATTAACTATGTCATCATCATTCTAATAATAAAACTAATAAAGATATTTTATTGATTAAATTTCATGAATATAAGTATTCAAATTGAAAAAAAAAAGACATTATACAAGCTTTTAAGTAAAAAAAAATATAAAATAAATATAATTTGTATTTGTCATTGTATCTTTTGCATTGCTAACACTTAACAAATTGAATATATAATTCTCGTGTGAATAGCGTCAAAATAAATTTAGTTGCATGATGTCATAACCCATTTTTGGGTTATTCCCCACTTCACATTTTTTACTCTCTCTTAAAAAAATATAATACAAAAAAATCAAAAAAATATAACAGTGAAAAGAGGATGTTGGAACGCTTAGAAAATAGTCAAAATTTGGTTGGGGACTTTTAAAAATACAAAAATTAAAATTTAACAGTATTTTATTGACTGATGATAGCCCTGTTGACAAAGAAAATTCAATTTGAGGAAGAAAAGTCCAAAATTAGATGTTGGTGGACTCAATTAAATTATATTGAAGGTTTGATTGAATTTATGGAGGGTTTGATTGTAAGAAAAATTGATTTTGGAGTTAATTTGGGTTTTAATTAAAAGAAATTAAAGTTCTGGGGTCAAATTATAATTTTTGAGAGTTAATTTGGTCAAATCAAGGGCTTAATTGCATAAATATTGAAGTTTGATGGCCAATTGGGGATTTAATTGAAGAAATCTGAGACCAAGGACTAAAATGCAAAACACGCGTAAATTGAAGGATTGGCTTGAAATCAGGCGCTTTGGCGCCAGTTTTCATTTAAATGAAACGACACGTTTTAAGCAAAACGACACCGTTTCATGCGTTTGAAAAAAAAGGACGAAACGATGCCGTTTTGAGGCGGCACTGTTTCTTCTTCTTCCCCTGGACGTGCAGCAGGGGAAGAAAAGTTTTGTTTTCTTCCCCTTGTCTCTTCCTCCCACGTGCTTTAGAGCTGAAGTCAGACACCACCCATCTCATGATGAGATGCTAGAGCAGCCGTGTCCCGCAAGCAACGCCTCCATTGGCCACCGCAGTCGGTGCCGTGGCAGAGCAGGCGACGTGCACCCATGCATGGGTGGCGATGGGATGGGGCAAGGTCGACCCCGCTCCCCCTGCCTCTATAAATACCACCCAAACACAGAAGAGAAGGGAGGAAAAAAAAGAACGGCAGAAAACAGGGAGGGAAACCGAGAGAGTGAAACCGACAGTGTTGAGAGAGAAAGAACCGAAACAGTAGAAATCGAAAACCGGGGATATCGACAGGGAGACCGAGAGAGGCAAACAGAGAAAAGGAAGAAAAAAGGACAGAAAGAGTGAACCGGAGTGGCCTGGTGTCCCTATGCTGTGGAGAAGAAGAACCGCCACTGTCATCAGGCTTCTCAGTAACCACCACCGCAGCGCCACCGAGAAGTAGAACAGTCGCCAGCACCACCGTCAGCTCAGCCATCCGAGATCATCGCCTCAGGTAAATTCCCTTCCCCTCCATAGCCGCCAGTCATTAGCCATCTTCTTGCTTGCAGAACGTGCACTGTGCACATTCTGCATGCAAGAAGAAATAAATAGCCAGTTACTGTGTTGCGCATGCACAGTAACCAGTTATGGTTTTTTGTTTTTTCTTTGGGCTGGAACATTAGCCCAGCCCACACGGCTGGGCTGAGTCCTGCCCTGTTTTTTTGCTTTGGGCTGGAACATCAACCCAGCCTACACGGCTGGGCTGAGTCCAGCCCTGTTTTCTGCAGGCTGGAACATCAGCTCAACCCACGCCGCTGGGCTGAGTCCAGTCCATTTCATTTTTTTATTTTTTATTTTTTTTCTTTACTCCTTTTTGTTTTGTGTATTTTATTATTATTATTATTATTATTATTATTATTATTATTATTATTATTATATATTTTAAAGTTGTGATTTTCGCAGGGAGTTTTCTACGTCATTTCGACTAATATTGGTCTATATTTTTATATCTTAAAAATACAAATTCGGTATTAAAAATACCTGGTTTTCAAAAAAAAAAACTTTTGTTTTCATGCATACGGCCAAGTCTCTCAAAGCTAAAAAATCATATTGTATTTTTATACAACAAAGAAAACTTCAAAAAAAAAATATTATTTTAGCATGCATTTTGGCTTTAATAACCGGTTTATTAAAGTCATGAGAACTTTGGCTAATATTTAAAAAAATAAAAAAAATATTTCGTTTTGTTTTAATGTCTGGGATTACGAATTTATACGTAAAACGTAATCCTGATATTAAAAAGGTAGTTCTTTTATAGACATTAGACCGGTTAAGTTTCGCCCCATAAGATAAGAACCTCCTTACCGAGGAGGGCTTTTCGTGAACCATAGACGGACCAACATGATAAGACCTTAGATTTTTTTTATCAGACAATAAAACAATGCAGCTTACCTTAGGTAGGGCGTATTTGGGGTGCTAATACCTTCCCTTTACGCAACCAATCTCCGTACCCAATCTCTGAGACCAGTTAGGGTTCCTAGTGACCAAAATAATAGGTGGCGACTCCCATTCCATTTTTCACCGCTAAGAGGCAAAGAATTTCTTGTTTCACCATATTTTCCAGAATAGATAGACATACCACACCTGATGATGGGGGGTGGTGGGCGATCGCCGCGACGCCGCACACGTGCGATAGAATGGCAACTCCACTGGGGACCTTGTGGACTAAGCTTTGTTTTTGTCTGATTATTGTGTTTTATTGTTTGGTTTGTGTCCTTGTTAATATGTATTTCCTCATTTTCTCATACGTTTTAATTTTGTACATATTTGTTTGTATTGTAAAATTGCTTCATGCATCATTCACATTTTAAGGGAATTTATATCGAAAAACTTTAAGTTAGGTGAGGGACTAGCAGCTTACCTTACGCTTGGGGCTCTAAAAAGCTATGGTTTTTAATTTCATTATGTCACATCTAGAATGGCAGGTATATTTTATTTCAATTTAAACAATGGAATAAATTAGAAGATATTTCATCTCATTTAGAATCTTATCTCATTTCATGAATTTCACCTAAATTCTGGCTGGAATATTTTGGTTCTATTCCAGCCATTGTATTATGATCAAATAATGTTTTGTTTTGCTTTTATATATATAAAAATATAGTCTAGTTTTACGGTATCAATTATATCTCTCAATTCGACGGTTGAATTAGACTAAAATTTTATGAGGAATCTCCTAACATATTTTTATATCGCAAGTTAAAATTTTAGAATAATTAGAGTTTAGAAAGACTTTGTGAGATTGCCAATGACATTTTCATAATTTTATTTAAATTCATAATTTGGTTTTGTAAGGTCATTTTTTGTGTCTTCTTTTAGATTGATTTGTTTTTTCAATTTCATAATTCAACAATAGGTTTATTAAAAATTGAGATTCATAATTTGTTTTTATTTGAGATTATTATGGTCTCATGATCTGGGTCACGGATTTAAAAGATTAACCTAGATTAGCCCGAGTCAATCCAGTATGTCGTTGTCTCAATATTTTTAACAAACATAATTTTAATTAACATTTAAAAATAAACTAACTTGAAATTATACAATTTAAATTTCAAATATAAGTAAAAATAAAGAGTTAAATCGATATGACCCATTCGATTTCATGAGTCCAAAGTATATATAGAACAATCCAAAATGACACATCAAAATACTTAAAAATAAAAATATATTGTTACAATTAAAAAAATAAAACACCAATTAAAATGGAATTGACAACATTACTTCATAGAAGCCTAAACTCCTCGCTGCCATTTGCAAGAGATAGTTATACCAATAGCAATTTAGTAATGATCGGTCAGAATTTAATATCCTTCTCGATAAGAAGATCCTTATCTTATCGGATAAAACCTAACTGTTCTAACGTCAATAAAAGAATTTAATATCCGGAATACATCTTACGTATAAGCTTGTAACCCCAAATACTAAAAGAAAAACATAATATTTTTGGAATTTTTGAAATATTGGCCTAGTTCTCGTGACTTTAATAAACTAGTTATTAAAACTAAAATGCATGTTAATACATATTTTAAAATTTTTGCTGTATGAAAATATGATATGATTTTTTTCTTTGAGATACTTGGCCGTATGCATGAAAATAAAAACATGTTTTTTTTTTAATTTTTCAATGTTTTGACGAAAATTGGATATTTTAATTTCAGATTTGTATCTTTACAGTATAAAAATACAAATCAATACTAAGAAAAATTCAATAGAAAAATATGCGGGGAAATCACAGATATTTTAAAATGATTTTTTTTGAAGAATTTTTTTTTTTTGACTGGGTAGGCGTTGTTTGGGTCAGAAAACTAAAACAAACAGTGAAGAGACTATCTGCTGTTCACATGCAATGTGAACAGTGGAGCGGCCTGGAGAAGACTAAGAAGAAGAGGAGGAAGAGGAAGAAACAGACCTGCGGCCTTGTGGTGCTGCCAATGGCGGTGGACGGTGTTGCGGTTGCGGACCGTGGTGCTGACTGGCCGGTGGTTCTTCTTTCTTTCTCTGCGTTTACCTTCTACTTTTTTTCCTCTTATGCTCTGTTCTTCCTCTTGTTCCCTGTTTTATTCTTTCTCTCCCTCTCTGGTCCTCTCAAACATTCCCTGGAGCTGCTGCCTGAAGATGAAGACAAAGTTAAGGGTGATCAGTGCTTTGATCGGGCAACGTTTCTTTCTTTCCTTATGCTACTGTTTTCTTTTCTGATTCTCCTTTTCCTTCAATTCTTATTTGCACTCTTCTTCTTCTTCGTCTCTGGTTTTTGAAATGACGAAGACGATGGCAACGCTGGTTTTGGTCTCAACGATTTCCTCTGCTTACATTCTTTCCTTCTGCTCATTTCCGTCTCCCTCTCGTGCTACTCCCTACTTTCTCTCTTGTCCTGCTAGCTCTCCCTCCTTGTCTCCTCCTTCTTCTTTTTTTCTTGCTCGTCTCTCCTCTGGCTTTTTATAGCGAGAGGATGCATGCTTTTCGGGATTTATTGCAGGAAGGTTGTAATGGCCGGAGTGCATCATGGTGGAGAAGGATATCAGCCGTGAGACATGCTCCCCTGATTGAAGCAGCTCCACCGCTAACATCTTCACTGCCTTTTACTGTAGAAACCGTTGTTGATGAAGAAGGTAATGAACAGTTGTCAAGGAAATGGTACCGTTTTAAAATTCAAAATGAATATTTCCGATTTGGTCATTGGATTTTTTGCAATTTTGTAATTAAGCCCTCACATAAATTGTAATTCGATCCCTAGATTTTAGCCCCATTTACAAGACAATCTTTGGTTCTGGATTCATGCAATTTGACCCTCAATTGATCAATAAACTTCTAATTTCTTCAATTTAGCCCCTGAGTTGGTCAATTGCAGCCTCTCTATTTACGTGTCTTTTCCGATTTGGTCCTTGGTTTCATATTTTTTCAATTAAGTCCCTAATTGCCCAAAAAAACTTTAATAATTATGCAATTAAGCTCCTGATTTGACCAAATCAACTCTTCAAAATTATAATTGTACCCTAGAACTTTAATTTCTTTCAATCAAACCCTCCATAAATTCAATTAAACCCTCAATAAAATTTAATTTAGTCCATAAACATCTGATTTTGGATATATTTTTTTAAAATGAATTTTCTTTGTCAACAGGGCTCTCATAAGTCAATGATATACTGTAAAATTTCAATCTTTGTATTTTTTAACCTTCTCAACCAATTTTTAGCCATTTTGGGCGGTCCAACAGCTTTTCTCACTGCGACATATATTTTTATTTATTTATTTATTATTATTATTTATTTAATTTGTTTTCGACTCTTACTTTTTGTATTTTTTTCCTTTTTTGTGTGGGGTCCTAAAAATTGGTAACAACACTTAAGTTCAAATCTATTAATAAAATATAGTTTTATTGAATTTTTTTATATACTTTTATTAGAGAAATCAATGTAAACACATTTATGGAAAAACATTAGTTTATCAAGTACTTAAATAGAAAAATAAAATCAATTAGAGTACTTGAATACAAAAATATAAATTATAAGCATTTTATATATCTTTATTGTTCATACATTAAAAATAACATAAAATCAATCCAGACTAATCTAAAAAGAGTTAACTATGACATCATCATTTTGATAAAAAAAACTAATGAAGATATTTTATTGATTAAATTCTGTGAATATAAGTATTCAAATTGAAAAAAAAACATTGATGCAAGCTTTTAAAAAAAAATTATAAAATACATATAATTTGCACTTCTTATTGTCTCTTTTGCTTTGCTAACACTTAACAAATTAAATATATAATTCTCATGTGAATAAAGTCAGAATAAATTTAGCTATATGACATAATAATACCTTTTTATTTTTGTATTTTAAAAATATTTTAAAAAAATTAAATTGTTTTAAATAGATAACTTTTGAATCATCAAGTGAAACACAGGAAAAGTGAAGAATAATCAAAGTGCTGTGGGTCCACATCAATTTTTGTCCATGTTTTTGGTATTAATCTCTTTATCTATTTACGGCCAGAGAAAAGCACATCACCTACTACTTTTCTTGTCTCTTCTTGCTTGGAAGATAAGGCATGTGAACCTTTGAGTGCCACTCATTTTAGTACATAGACTTAGTTATTTGACCACAACTTCACCACAAGTTAAATTGTTTTAATTAAAAAAATTATATATAGATTTCTTCAATAAATTTTTTATTTAAAAAAATCTTAAGTGAAAATTAAAAAACTTATACACAAATATAGTTAAATAAATCAAGAATTATGTGTATTAATAAGTGAAAAAAACCATAAATGATGACTCAAAATAAAAATTGGAAAAATCAATAGACAAATATAGATCAAAATATTTAATTTCACAAAATGTGATACTACAGTTGTGTTTTCTAAATTTTCTAATTAAAATAATTTTTTAATTCGATCAAACGATAATAAAAATAGACACATATTATAAATTGATTGAATAAAATAAAAAATAATAATAATATGCTAGGCTTCATATATTGGAAATATTATTTGAAAATAATTTTTTTATTTTTAAAAATATAGTTTATCTATTCACAAAAAATTATATATTAAATTCAAAATAAATAAACTTTAAAATAATTTGAAAGGCTGCATATAACCCCTTTAAAAGGAAAGTGATATAACAAAAGTGGAACAATTTTTATTAACTAAATAAACTCTATAACTATTAATATTAAATTCAAAATATATATTAAAAATAAATATTAAAACCTATTATATTAATTTGTGAATTTATCAATTGAGATGTGAATTATATTTCTAAAATGTTATAAGAAATTTCTATATACTACAACTAGCTTAAGAAAATCATGTTCATCGAAACCATAGAGTACAAGAAAAAAAAATGAATTGCATGATTCACCAAAACTTATATTCCTTCTTAAAACGTTGACCCCAAGTCAAGTTTTTTTTTTTTTGGGAAAAAACATGAATAAAAAGTTAATGCTAGACACATGACGATGATGGAATACAAGACTTGCTCCTTTCTAAATTACGTGTGGAAAATTTAGGCCTTGAAAAAAATTGAAAATAAAATACTATTAATCATGTTATTTGCATTATGGCAAATATAGAGACTTGATTGATAAAAATTTATAAGAGCAAGTATTTAAATTTAAAAAAATAAATAAATCAATTCAAGTTTTTAATTAGAAAAAAACAGATACAAATACTGTGTAAGTGCCACTAACTCTTTGTATTTTCTAACTATTAAAGAATTGAATATATAATACACGGGTGATAAACATCAAAATAAATCCAATTGTATAATTTACTAAGATTTTAAAAACTAACACTACATAGAAAAAAAATTAAAATAAATAAGAGAAAACTTGTATTCCTTCGAGAGGTGTTTGAGAGTGTGGTAGCGCTTGTTTTTCAAAGTTCTTTTCCCTTAAAAATACATCAAAATAAAGTTTTTTTTTTATTTTTTAAAAATTATTTTTAACATCATTATATCAAAATGATCTAAAAACAACAAAAATATATTAATTTAAAGTAAAAAACATAAAAAATTAAATTTTTTAATAATACTTATAAAATAAAAAACAAACAAGATATTAAAAAATAGACTACAAGACAAAGTCTTTTTGAAAAAAAACATTAATAAAAGGTTAATGCCAGGTAGCTTATTTTCTGCCCTAATAAAGCTCAAGGTCTGTTCAGAAAACTAAGTACGTAGGCATACACCCAATCCAAGCACCATCAAATTTCTTTGGGTAAGAATAAGAACGTTTTCTTACACCATCAAATTCCAAGCACCATCAAATTTCTGTGAGAGACCATTTGAATAAGAACGTTTTCTGAAATTGTAGAGAAGAGAATAGCAACTATGATGACATCTTGTCACTGCCAATGTTCATAGAAAGGGTTGGAGATAGTAGAGGAGGTTTCAGCCATGAAAATTTCTTTGGGTGGGATGGTAATGGTTCCATCAAGGTATCCAAAGAGACCTTGCCCATGGAAGAAGGGAATTAATTGAGCTTTCCAGACATGGTAGTTGTCTTTTGAGAGTTTTGTAACATTTATAGCTGGAGGAGAAATAAGTGGGGGATTGCCATTAGTAGCAGCATCTGGGGTGTTTAGTGAAGAGGAAGCCATTTGTGTGACGTGAGTCAATGGCTCTGATACCATGAAAGATAAAAGAATACAGAGAAAAAGATGTGCGGAAGAAGTATTACAGAAATATATTTGCTTGAATTAATCTTTACTGTTACACCATGGTCTTATATATATTACAGTCCTTGATTCAAAAATCCTATCATTAAGAATGCACTTAATGATAAGATATACATTTAATTCCTAGAATATCTGTTGCAGATATGATTACCATTATCTTCAGTATCAGTAATCTTTTGTGTAGATATGATCAGAGATCACGATTATCTTCAGTATCAGTGATCCCTGATCATAATCTCTTCAGTATCAGGGATCCCTGATTATGATGGCAATCCCTGATCATGATTATCTTCAGTATCAGTGATAATCTCTAATGCAGATATAATTAGAGATTATGATTATCTTCAGTATCAGTGATCCCTGATCATGATAGTAATCCCTGATCATGTTTATCTTCAGTATCAGTATTATCTTCAGTAGATTTGATAATATCTTCAACAGTATAGAATAAGCATTATCAAATCAGGCTAATATACCTCGGGTAAGTGAGATGTTAATCCTTCTTCAAGAAGCAATGTCTCAATCAATGGCATTATCAAATCACATCAGGCTTCAGTATATCCCTTAATCCCAAGCCTAGGACAACAAAAGAAAACATCATTGAAAAAAAAAAGATTTTACAGTAATGCACCCCGTGCTAGAGCATATAATTAGCAGAAATAAAAGTTGTACAATTCTTTCACAGCTTACAGTACGTATAGAATAGGCATTAATAATTACCTTCATCTGGATCACCCGAACTACCTGCAACATCTATCATCACATCACGCGGGCCACCCTAAGTACAGCAAACAAGGATATGGTCACTTGCACTATCTGAGCAGAACACACCTCCAGCACCAATATTACTCAGGATTCTTTGCAAGTCTTCCAATTTCACTGGTTCTGATGAAGAGTTTACATCATTCAGTACTTCTGCACCAATGAAGAGTCCAACACACCTCCAGCACCAATAACCTTTTTGAAGTTATTTTAAAATGAATTACAAGCATTAATAATGTATATACATGGACAAACACCAAGTTATAATTCTAAATTTCCATATAAAAGATGCCCCAAGTTTTAGAATTTACCCCGTGGGCAAGTCTGTGTAAGGGCATAAGGGGATGAAGGATTTGACATGGGCTAAGGTGGGTGAGATGTTTTTGTCAAGAAATGATTTTGGAAAATTTCTTGATATTTCTTGAATAAATAAGATAGGAGTCTTCATCAAGGCAAGAACATAGTCTCTCCAAGATAATTGACCAGAAGGAGAGAAGGGAGGCTCATCCTGCTCCACAGACTCTTAGTCTCAAAGAACAAAAAAATTACTTAGCTCTATATCCTTACTCTTACTTGCTATATCAACTCTTAGAGTTGAAGTATCATCTTTGAGTATGCTTATTTGTTATAATAAATATACCTTGATGAGATATTATCTTTAAGCATGTCTTCAAAAACTTGGAAAGGAGTAGAAGCATCAGGCTCTTCTTCATCAAGGAACTCTGCCAGGCAATAAGATAAAGTAGCGACGTTGCTGATGGAAAAACTTCACTCTTGAATGAGTGCTGAAGTTATAAGCCAGGTCATTAGTTTGAAGGAGTAAAACTGGTTAGTAAAATTTTAGAAAAACCAATTCACATATACGGAGTGTGTAACTAAAATAAATAAACAGGAAGTAGAAAACAGGAAATCCAATTAGTCTAATATGATCTTTCTGTGAAATAGAGGTTTTCTTTATGAAATTGTGGAGATGAGAGGAGATAAATGCAGATGCAAGATTAAAAAAAAAACAATAAGAAAAACACAAAAGTAGCATGGCTAGCAAAGGACTCAAAACACAAAAGTATTTACCAAATGGACGATTAATATAATAGTTTATAGAGCTACACAATTGTGAATCATCTTTAGCTTTTGGCTCCTGCAAACATGTTACACAATTTTCCAAAATCATGCAACTAACAGCCGAGTCAATGTTACATATAAGAGAGTGAAAAACACAGAAAATGAACCTGACCTGCATCCAAATGAAAAACTTTCGATCATCTGTATTGAATTTCAAGATGTAAACTCTTCCCAATGCTTGATTAACATGAATAACCCAAAGAATTATGAATCTATGATATTACAATCAATTATTAGAGTCAAATATCTCCCATCTAAGAAAAAACTAAGAGAGAAAAGTGTGCCTTCTCAAAAACAGCCTCTTCAGAAAAAAAAATCTGATCTTGTCAATCAACACGTCAAGAAAAAGCTACCAAGTTCTTACCTCAAAAGAATATTAACAAAACAAACAACAGAAAAAGAAATAAAAACCAATGTTGGAAGAGAGAAACAAAATCCCCAGGCTAAAAAACATAATAATAACTAGGATACATCTTCCACAGCATTCAAATTCCTATCAAGCCACTGGAAATGAAGCAAACCCTCGTCACCCTGGAACAATTCAAAAATTTCGACTTCAAACAGGAAACAAGATGCTAGAAACACTCTATCTAGTACTTAAGATAAACCAAAACAACAGAAGTAACTAAAAATCTTTACACAGGCACGAACTCTATATAACACAAAAAAACCAAAAGACACCAGTTTACCCTTCCAATGCGAACAAGTCCTTTTCGAGAATCAGGAACAAACTTTTTTCCATCGAAAACCATTTTACCAGCACGAAACTCGGACATAATTTCCTACCAACAAAACAACCACAACACCATAACATAACCCCATCAAGAAACACATACTTGTACATCCAAAAAAGCAACTACAGGCTCTAATTAAAAAGAAACAGAGATTTTAAGCAAAACCCACAATTTTAAAAGTGATTTTATTTACCTGCACTGCTGAAATATCTACAGTTGATGAAGAACCCATTTTTCGCATATTTCCTCTAAAGCTTCCTTTTTTTCAACCAAACAAAAAACAAAAAAAAGAAGGACAAATCAAATACCCAAATCAGAAACAATAACAGAAAAAAAATAAAAGAAAATCCAATGCTTGAAGTTGTAATCAGGAGGAGAACCATACAATTTCTGATGGAATGACATTTTATCAAGAATTGAACTAGGCATTCAGTTAATTAAATAGGTTGTAAACTTGTAATCAGGTGAGAGTAGTGTCAACATGTTTAGTTTTCCTCTCGGAAGTGTCATTCTGCACAAATCAGTGTTTTAAAAATATTTAAAAAAAAAATTAAATTTGTTTTTAAATTTGTTTTTTAGTGGTTTTAATTTATTTTCGTGTATTAATATTAAAAATAATTTTTAAAAAATAAAAAAATATATTATTTCAATTTATTTTAAAATAAAAAAAACTTAAAAAAACACTGTTAACACAGTATTAAACAAACTCTAATCCTATAACCAGATGAACAACGTTAAGATATTTGTTTTTTGTTTTTTTTTTTTTGATAATGAGAATGTCCTAAACAATCTTGCCTAATGATTGTTAAGAAATGAAAGAGGCAATGCATGGCTAAACCAATGGAAGCTAAAAAGCTAATGATGTCCCTAGCTAGTAAGCAATTGTTGCCGCAATGACATATGCCTCATTAGAGATAGATTTGAATTTACATATTATTATTATCATATATTTTGTATTGTCGTTTAAAAAAATAAATATTTTCCTTATATGGAGTTGAGTGTTTTTAATTTTATCATGTAAAATTTATATATTTTTTAAAAAATTAATACAATATACAGTTAATTAAACATCTATAAATTAATATCATTGAGAACATGAAATTTATTAATTAATCAATATATTATTTAGTAAATAAATTTATACACTTCTACATTAATCAATAAAAAATTTATTTTTCAAAAACATTGAACTCAATACATGCATTGTGTATTCTGATTATATGAATATTATCTAATTATCTAATTATGAATTATCATAATTCTATATATTTATTTAAATAAAACAAGTTTAAGAATTAATGTAATCGATCTTATTAATTAATAAAAGTCATGTATGTATTTATTTTTGCATATTGGATGCATACTTAATTAATATTAAGTCAAGAACAAAACCAAAAAAAGGAATATACAAGTGAGCCAAACAACAATATTAAAAACGAATAAGAGGTTGAATTAATATTCATTAAACTACATAAGGCGGTTTGTTCAATACCAAGAAATTAAACATTTAAAAAAAAAAAACTAAATGAATTGTTTAAAAAGTTAAAAGAAAATAAATGCAATTTTGTCCACGTCAACAGCAACTATAACAAAATGCTGGGCTGTAGAATATAGAAGATTTTCCACAGCATCCTGAAAAAATCATATATGCTCAGATAACTGGTAGGGCATATTTAGAGTGCTAATACTTTACCTTTATGCAACCAGTCCTCGTACTCAATTTCTAAAACCAGTTAGGGTTTCTAGTGACCAAAATACTAGGTAGCGACTCTCATTTTATTTTTCCACTAATAAAAGACAAGAATTCCTTGTCTCCCCATAGATGCCTGATAGATAATACATTTTGAGAGTGGATATTTTCACCGCAACGCCGTACACGTGCGACATTATTTATACTGGTATTTCACGAGATGATGCGGAGTATTAAATATGGGCTTTGTGTTTAAATCTGTTTTTTTATGTAATATCTTTTGTTTTATATGTAATTTGTATTATATGTAGATTTTAATATATGTATCCTAAAGATATTTGCTTTTGGTATTTATACATTTAGAATGTATAATGTATGAGTAAGGAACTAATATTAGTAAACTATTCGAAAAGAATACTTAATAATTATAATTATGCATGTTTAAAAAATGGATGCATGTTAACGTAATAATTAGTTCAATATGAATCCTTTGAGTTTATATTTGTATGCAGTTCATGTTTTATTTTAAGAGAATATAATTGCTATGTTTTATTTTTTGATGATGTAAGGTTGAGAAAGCACAACAAAGTATTGCTATGTGAAATATTGTATGATGAGATGGGATATGATCCAGGACGGTTGAATCAAAATAGAAGATTGAGTATTGTGATTGAATGAAGTCTAGTCGATAACTTGGTAACATAAAAAAAAAAAAGGAAACTCTGCTGAATTTTCTGTAGAAAATTAGATTTATATAATAACTATTACTTTGATGATATAACTTTGAGAGTGATACATAAAATGTGAGATATGTTAGACAATAACCGCAAGACAATAACGGTTCAAGACGTAGACAATAACAATTCAAATTTTGGTAGTCCTCATATGAATACCATATATATATATATATATATATATATATATATATATATATATATAACTTTACTCTGCTTTTCAGTTGCATGAGATTGTTATTTTATCCCGGTTGAGGGGGTGTTACAATTATGGTCTTATGATCCGAGTCACGGATTTAAAAGGTTAAACTAGATTGACCCGGGTCGATCCAATATGTTATTATCTTAATATTTTTTTAAAAAATATTATCTTGAATTTTTTGAAGTAAAACTATATGTTTATCAGTCGTCCAGACTATCTTTGGACTCATTGAATCGATAGGGTCATATCGATTCAACTCTTCTTTTTTTAGTTATATTTGAAATTAAAATTGTATAATTTCAAATTGGTTTATTTTTAAATGTCAATTAATATATATATATATATATATATATATATATATATATATATATATATATATATATATATATATATATATATAGAGAACAATCCAAAATGACAAAAAAAATAAAATACCAATTAAAACGGAATTAATTGACAACTTGCTTGGTAGAAGCATGAAACTCCTCGCTGACATTTGCAATAGATTGTTACTTATACCAATAGCAATTTAGTAATGATTGATCAGCATTTATAGTAAGATGGGGCTATTAATTCAATTGTTGATGGCATTAGTAACAATGATTTTCTTGGAAGAATTGCTTCCTCTTGGTTGCTTGAAAATATACGGTTTTTTTTTAGTTCAAATCTATTAATATAAATATAGTCTTATTGAATATTTTTTATATAATCTTATTAGAGAAATCAATGTAAACAAATTTATGGACAAACACTAGATTATCAAGTATTTAAATAGAAAAATAAAACATTGATACAAGCTTTTAAATAAAAAAAATTATAATATATATAATTTGTACTTGCCATTATCTCTTTTTCATTGCTAACACTTAACGAATTGAATATATAATTCACATGTGAATAACGTCAAAATAAATTTAGTTGTATGACATAATAATACCTATTTATTTTTGTATTTTAAAAATATTTAAAAAATTAAAATTTTTTAAATAAATAACTTTTGAATCATTATGTAGTGAAACACAAGAAAAGTGAAGAAAGTGAAAAATAATCAAAGTGGTGTGGGTCCACATCAATTTTTGTCCATGTTTTTGGTATTAATCTCTTCATCCATTTATAGCCGGAGAAAAGAGCATCACTCAGTGCTTTCCTTGTCTCTTCTTGCCTAGAAGATAAGGTATGAGAACCTTCGTGTGCCACTCATTTTAGTACATAGACTAGATATTTGACCACAACTTAACTGCTAGTTAATTGTTTTTTCAATTAAAAAAATTTATATATAGATTTCTTCAACATATTTTTTATTTAAAAAATTTTAAGTGAAAATTAAGAAATTTATACACAAATATAGTCAAATAAATTGAGAATTATATGCGTTAATAAGTGAAAAAAAAACCATAAACGATGACTCAAAATAAAAACTGAAAAAATTGAGAGACAGGTGTTGATCAAGATATTTAATTTCACAAGATGTGACATTTATGCAGTTGTGTTTTTAAAATTTTCTAATTAAAATAATTTTTTATTCAATCAAACAATAATAAAAACAGATACACATTATAAATTGATTGAATAAAATAAAAGGAGAAAAAATAATATGCAAACCTACACATATTAGAAATATTATTTGAAAATACATTTATTTTTATTTTCAAAAATAAAGTTCATCTATACAAAAGATTTTTAAAAAATATAGATTAATCAGAAAAACCTCCTCAAAAATTAAATGCATAATTAAAAAATAATTATCATTTCAAATAGGCTTTCTAAATAATATAAAAGAGAGAAGGGATATAAATATAAATATAAATATAAATAAGATTAAGATTAAGATTAATTTAAAAAAATACAAACAAAAAAAAAGAAAATATTTTTTCTTAAACAAAAAAAAGTGAACAATGTCGTCCATAGTAAAACTTGTGGGGTGAACTCGAACCATGAACTCAACCGGGTTTAATATTTTTCCCCTTAAATTTATAGCAAACCTAAAAAAAGTAAACAATGTCGTCCATTGTAAAACATGAGAGGGTGAATAGTGCAACTACACAGTGTTCACCTTATATATTTTTCTCTTAAATTTATAGCAAAACCGTAATAAAAAAAGGTGACCAATGTTGTCCATAATAAAACGTAAGGGGGTGAACAACGCATCTGCATAGTGTTCACCCCGCACGCCTTAGCTTATTTAGGGTGAACCTCAATCATGAACTCAATCGGGTTTAATATTTTTCTCTTTTAAATTTATAGCAAACCTAAAAAAAGGGTAAACAATGTTGTCTACAATCAAACATGAGGGCATGAACAATATAGATGCACAATGTTCACCTCACATATTTTCTCCTTAAATTTATAGCAAAACCTAATAAAAAAAACAGTGAATAATATGTTCATTGTAAAACATGAGGGGGTGAACAGTGCGGCTATACAGTGTTCACCCTACATGCTTTAGATTATAAGTAACTAGTTTTTTATTGGCACTACGCGGCGGGATGGTTATTTTAAAAAAATAAAATTAATAAGCAGGCTATTACAATGCGCTTTTTAATGATGACGATATTTGTAGCAAAAATTTCACAGGATTTAATACAAATCCAAGCTAAAATATTTTACTAGATTACTATCTTATGATCTTCTTAAAACTTGGGTTTGAGCTTGTCATGTTGAATCATCTCTTCTAGAATCCTTTTTACCGTCTAAAGACTGCGCTTATGTTTGTGCAATTTCTTGTTTACTGTCAAAGAACCATCTCAACCCAAAAGCTTAAGCTGTTAGGTGAGGTCCTAGGATATGATTTATATTATTCTCTAATATAGCCCCTCAAGTGAAAGCCCTTTGGGCTTGAAACTTGCACAGGCCCACATTACCTTTGTGCTTAATTTTTATCAAATAAATGGAAATATTTTTATCAAATAAATGGAGATGGTGAGATTCGAACTCGAGACCACTTGGTCATCAAGGCTCTGATACCATGTCAAAGAACCATCTCAACCCAAAAGCTTAGCTGTTAGGTGAGGTCCTAGGATATGATTTATATTATTCTCTAACATTTATTAGTAAAATTGTACAGACGTGGGCATGAAGCTATTAACTTTCCCTGGACTGGTTATGTCATTTATTTATAGGTCTAATTGTATACTATCACTTGGTCCAAGAGGCAATATTGCTTCTCTCTTTCACATATCTTTTGAAAAATCTTATCACACTTGGATCAAGATCGAAACTCTAGGACACTCGTTTTCCCAAGACAAGAGTTCCAACAAAATCTACTGTCCTGAGACAAGAGTTCAAAAAAATCTACTCCAATTTTTTTTCTTTTTGAATCTTTAGTTATTTTTATTTTTTCTCGTCATTTTTTTAAATTAAAAAATATAAATAAATTACTCAAAACAAATAAAACAAAACCAGAATAAAAAACGTAACATTAAACATCAGCCATTTCATCAGTTTTAATTTTAGTATAACACAATAATATGAACCAACCTTGATTCTCAAAGGCACCCAACTAATTCATTAGCCTTCAATTTAAAAGGATTTCATGAATGATTTGGTGAATAACTTAATTGATATTCATTGCACAGTATTGCCTATATATATTACAGAACATGTAACTATGTAAGGAAAGCTAGTAAAGGAATATACACGGCTGCAACTATTTAGGAAACATAATAAAACAGAGGTGCTAAACATAGAATGAGATCATTGATGAGCTGAAGTCATGGTATTTTCCTTATACGACCCCTCAAAATAGACATTCCATCAGCAACATGGATTTTGTCACGTAATAGAGTGAAACGAGACCTGGCGAGAGGCTTGGTTAGTAAATCCGTAAGCTGGTCGTCCATGTGAACATGAGCAACACGCAATTGGCCACGATGAACAAAGTCGTGGACAAAGTGAAGGTCAATAGCGATATGCTTCATTCGGGAATGAAGAACAGGATTGAGGTTAAGTTGAGTAGCACCAACATTATCACAGAGTAGGAGAGGAGGTGCACGTAGCGTGAGCCCAAGTTCATCAAGAAGAGATTTTATCCATGCAATATCAGAGCCAGCAGTTGCAAGTGCCCTATATTCAGCTTCTTCAGAGGAACGAGCCACAGCCTTCTGTTTTCTGGTGCGCTAGCTGATAGGATTATCACCCAGGAAAATGATGTAAGCGGTGGTGGACTTGCGATCATCAAGATCACCACCCCAGTCAGCATCAGAGAACCCCCGAAGCACAGGATTTGACTGGCGGCGTAGCAAGAGACCAAAGTGAATTGTTTGTTTGATATAGCGCAAGAGACATTTAACATGTTGCCAGTGCGTTACTGATGGTTTGTGCATGAATTGAGCAAGGCGATTGACTGCAAAGCCCAGGTTAGGATGAGTAAGTGAAAGATATTGGAGAGAACCAATGGTGCGTCTGTATTCAGTGGCATCACAACCAGCTGAACCATCATGAAGCAGGAGTTTAGCAGACACAGACATAGAGGTGTGAATTGTCTTCGCACTAGCCATGTTTAACCTGGAAAAAAGATCATGAATATACCGATTCTGTGACAGAAACAAACCTTGCTGAACTGGAATGACCTTTACACCGAGAAAATAGTGCAAGTCACTAAGCTCTTTTAAAGAGAAAGTTGCACCTAAAGAGTTAACAACATGTTGCACAAAAGAGTTGTTATTGCCGATGAGAATTAAATCATCAACGTAGACCAATACATAGATCAGAATACCATCTTGAGCATAAATGAACAAGGAGCTGTCTGATTGTGAATTAAAGAACCCCAGGGCAAGGAGGCTGGAATGTAAAGCAGTATAACAGGCTCTATGCGCCTGCTAGAGGCCATAAATGGACTTCTGAAGAGAACAAACATGATGAGGATGAGATTGATCAATGAAGCCAGCAGGTTGATGCATGAACACCTGTTCATTTAACTGACAGTGAAGAAACGCAGTGTTAACATCCAGCTGCTTGAGAGACCAGTTATGTGATAGTGCAACGGAGAGGATGAGACGAATAGTGGTTGGTTTTATGACTGGGCTGAAGGTCTCAATATAGTCGACACCCGACCTTTGATTAAATCCCTTAGCTACAAGACGTGCCTTGAAGCGATCCACAGTACCATCTAGATGACGTTTAATCCTAAACACCTATTTACAACCAATTAAATTGGTAGCAGAAGGGCGAGGGACCAGACGCTAAGTGCCATGAGAGACTAAGGCAGTGAATTCTGCTGCCATGGCCTTACACCACCTGGGATCTTTGAGAGCCTGAGAGACGCAGGTGAGTTCCAATGGCGGGTCAATAGGATGCTTGGTTGTGACTGAGAGTTACTTAGGACAGAAGATATTATTTTGAGCTCGGGTGACCATGGGATGTGTTCGGCCAGGCAGTGCAAGGGCAGTTGGAAGTGGAGAGACAAAGGAGGATGAATTATTGAGAGGAGAAGATGAGGGCATACCTGGTGTAGGAGAAGGAGGCACGGTTGCTGTACCATCATGCACGAGAGGTGTGGTGATAGGAGTCTCTAATGGAACCATGCAAACTGGAGGAACAGGAGAAGGAGGGGAAGATGTTTGACACTGTGTGGAAGAAGGAGGATCGGCCAAAGGTGGTGCCAGTTTGAAGGGAAAAATGCTTTCATCAAAGGTGACATGGCAAGATAAATAAATCTTACCAGTGTGAATATTCAGACATTGAAATGCATGTTGGGTGAGGGAGTACCCAAGAAAAACACAAGGTTGGGATTTAAATTCAAATTTATTTGCACGATATGGAACAAGCCATGGATAACATTAACAACCAAAAGTGCGCAACTTTTTATAGTTAGGAACCCAACCAAATAACACTTAAAAACGACTTTGAAGTGAGTGTAAGATAGTGGGAAGACGATTAATAAGATAGACTACTGTGGCTAAGGCATAAGTCTAGTAAGTGGAAGGAGCCGAAGCATGATGTAAGAGAGCCATACCGGTGTTGACAATATGTCGATGGCGGCGTTCAACGGTGCCATTTTGTTGGGGAGTATGTGGTGCAGTAGTAAAATGGCTAATACCACGAGCAGCAAGGATAGGTCTAAGTTTGATAAATTCACCATCATTGTCAGAATAAAAAATTTTCATTTTTCTAGAAAACTGATTTTCAACCATAGTGGTAAATTGGACAAATATAGAAGACACATTCGACTTGTTATGCATAGGATAAAACCAGCAATACTTGGTAAAATGATCGACAAAGAGTACATAAAAGCGGTAGCCATCAACAAAAGGAACCGGTGATGGTCCCCAAACAGCATACAAATATTAGAGAGGATTATGACTTGTAAGGGAAGCAACACTAAAAGGCAATTTATGGGATTTATTGCACCGACACAAAACACATGATAATGAAGACTTAGAGGGGGACACAGGTAAGTGATAGCTATTAATAAGATAGGATAAAGTTTGTGAACTGGGATGTCCCAGCCTATGATGCCAGCAATCAAGAGAGGTACGAGTTCCATCTAGAGTGATGGCATGAGCTTGCAATGAGGGAGAACATAGTTCCACTGGATAAACTCCATTTTCATACCTACCGCGCATGAGTACTACCCCCGTTTTTGAATCCTTCACAAGGTAAAAGAAGGGGTGAAATTCAACAACAACATTGTTACCAAGAGTAAAATTATGAACAGAGATCAAGTTTTTATGAATAAGGGGCACATGCAGGGTTTCTTTCAAGTTAAGAGGGCGAGAAGGAGAAGAGACAGTGGTGGAACCAATATGAGCAACATGCAAACCTGTACCATCACCAAGAACCACCTCATCCTGGCCATCATACTCAGAGTGAATTGAGAGATTAGCCAAGTCAGACGTGATATTGTGAGAGGTAGCGGAGTCAAGAAGCCATTTGTCTTTTGATGGAGCCGAAGAAGTAGTGTAATTGGCAGTGGGTGAAGACTGCAGTTTGATACAATTCTTGGCAGCGTGACCAGGATGGTCACATATTTGGCACACAACAGAGGGCCGTTTGGGAGAAGCATTGTTGGAGAAATTCTGTTTGAAATGATTTTTATTGTTTCTAAAACGCGAATTAGAGGACCTTCGTTGAGAGGTGTTTGCAGTGACAACCAGTGTTGAAGAAGAGTGGGCATCCATGCGTTTGAGATATTGTTCATGGCCAATTAACATGTCATGTAATTCTGCAAAGGATAAGGCAGTTTCTCTAGTGCGTATGGGTGCCACCATATCTCTAAACTCAGAGCCAAGTTCATTAAGCACATATAATGTCAAATCATCATCTGAAACGGGTGCATCAATCAGAGAGAGTTCGTCTGTAGTTGCCTTGACTGCATGGAGAAACTCATACACCGTGCGAGAGCCCCTTTGCATAAGGGTAAGGTCTTCTTTCAACTGCATAATTTTAGCCCGAGATTTGCTAGCAAACAAGCGGGCAAGATGTTGCCAAGCATCATGGCTTGTTGTGGTCATAGCAATAAGGGACATAACTGCTTCAGAAATAGAAGCAAAAATAGCATTTAGCAACAACTGGTCCTGTCTGTTCCAGTGTGCATGGAGTGCTACAACAGAGGCAGAAGAGTGCGCATCAGGTGTGGGAGGGCATTGAAGAGTGCCATCCAGATATTTCATTAGATCATATCCAATGAGAATGGTGAGAAAATTTGCACTCCAGGAAGGATAATTTGAGGATATGAGTTTGTATGGTAATTGGCTGGAGATGTTGATGGTAATGAGAGGGAGTGAAGATGCAGCAGACTCTGAAAGAGAAGTAGGGTTGCTACCAGTTGCCATGGAGATAAAGAGTGTTTCTAACCTCGTGAGAGAAGAAGGCTCTGATACCATAAAAGGATTTCACGAATGATTTGGTGAATAACTTAATTGATATTCATTGCACAGTATTGCCTATATATATTACAGAACATGTAACTATGTAATGAAAGCTAGTAAAGGAATATACACGGCTGCAACTATTTAGGAAACATAATAAAACAGAGGTGCTAAACATAGAATGAGATCATTGATGAGCTGAAGTCATGGTATTTTCCTTGTACAATTGTCATCACCTAATTTCTGGATCCATGATCGGCATTTAAACAAGGGTCCTCTTTAAGGTTTTATACTTATGCAAACTCAAACACACATACAAACTTATCCTTTAAATAAGTCAATCAGAATTCAACGTAGCATTAATAATAAAATTAACTTCATAATATAATTTGATTGTCTTAATACAAAAGTTAATACAAAGTTTGTAGTTGTGGAGCACTAACTAAACATAAAAAAAAAAGGGGTCATAACAAAAACAACATGAGAGGGGGTTTGACAGTATGTAATACAACAATGAAGGATACATATTTAATTATGGCTTTAGGTTTTTATAGTAAAGTTTTTTTAAATATATCATATAAGAACAACGGGGGAGGGGGTTTGACGGTATGTATTTGCTTGCGAGTAAAAATTGGTAAGCACCTAAACAAGGTCCTGTGCTGAACTAAATAGGTAAGATGTGATATACTGATATCTAGAAAGATAACTTAATCTATCTATTGAAGTAAAGCATTTAAATGCGTATACAATTTGTTTAGAACATTAAATATCTAGTGATGTAGGCATAAACTGGAAAGACAACAAACAAACACAAAGAAAATAGATTTGTTCAGCAAACAGGGTTGCAAACTTAAACATTATATTCGCAATTTATTATTCTGAAAAAAGTCTAATGATGTTTGCCTCTCAAAGAGGTTTCTAAAACATTTAAATATGTTAGAAAACCTATCTCTATTGAAAAATAAAATCAGAATCCAAAAGCATAAACAAAAACTACATAAAATCTGAAATAAAACAATAAATACAAAAAACATCAAGGAAAAATAACTAAATTGGCTCAAAATAAGATCTTATGAACCTAATTTCAGGGGATCTGAACATCGGATAATCAACATGGTATGTTTCCAATTGAGATGGGTCTCAGGAATCTCTTGTAAAAATTGAGATCTAAGCAAATTAAGTGATATTTGTTTGAGATTTTAATAACTACATATAAAGAAATTAAAAATAAATTATGATGACCAATTCAAAATCAATAAAATATTAAAGTGAAATTGAAATGAAAAACAGGGCAAAAATCATTTAATCAAAAGAAGAAAAAATTAGAAGATAGATATTTTTTTAAAAAAAAGGGGGATATGAATAGTGAAGCAGGAGGGAAAACCCTAACTTTTTTAGTATAATAAATAATATTTAATTAAATTAAAATCTTTATCTCATACGATTAGACTTGAAAAGAGTTATATAAAAAAGGGAAGAAAATTTCTAAAGACTGATTTGTGAAAAAATAAAAGGAAAAAAAATAAAAAAAACACCAAATCAAGAAGCGAAAAAAGATAAGGACCAGTTTAAAAAAACAAAAAAATATATAAAATGTGAAGGAGGTAAAGAAACATAACTTTTTTTAGTATCGTAGTTTATTTCTAATTAAATTGAAAACTTTATCTCATGTAATTAGGCAATTTTTTTAAATAAGGACTAATTTGTAAAAAAAAAAAGGAAAAAAACATAATCAAATCAAAAAGAAAAAAAACTATTTAAAAAAATAAAGTGCTTCATTATTCAAATAAAAATGAAACATCATTATAATATCCAACTAGACAAGTGACCTATACTACAAGTTACCCTAATTTTTTTATATTAAAAAAAAATGTTTCAGCATTGTCAGATGCGAGAAAATATTTTTAAAAAACATAAATGTATACAAGAGAGGAGAGATTTGGTTTGAGAATACATGCTAAAAATCTAAACATGAACTAAAACAAAATGGAATTAAAAAAAAAAAACTAAAAGAGAACAGTGATTCATTATAGACTATGAGATAAAACATTGTAGATTAGCTCAATATATTTACTTTTTGCCCTTCTCTACACAAAATAATTGCCTTGCTAACGGGGTAAAGTTGTCTTTTTTAATGGATCTAAAGGTTATTTGTAAATTGATTGAGAATAATTTAGTAGGTTTACTATTTTATTTGCATCGTAAAATAACATCAATGCCCTTGAGAGTTCAAAAATATTGACCTTGACATGAGGCATTTTTTAGTCTTTTTTATGTTTTGTATATTGTAAAATGACAAAGTTATTCTTAGAATTAAAAAAAATCTAAAGCTGGGATGGGATAGCATTTTCATCTTTGAAATATAGCTTTTTTGTAATATTTAGATGCACTTAGGAGCTATTTAACAATTTAAAGTATTAAAATATTAATAAATCAAAAAAAAAGCTAACATGTGCGTAGCACGTGTCAACACGTGATAGTCCACAACATCATTTGGGAGGAGTGTGATAATGCAACATGTAATGTGGAGGTGTAGTTGATGGCGTGGCGTGTCGTTATATTTGTAGTGGTTCAATGGTGATAAAATTTATTTTTCCTCCCTCTCTTTTCTCTCTCTTAGGCTTAAGTATTCACACTGAGACTTTAAAATTTTAGTTGTATCCTTTAGAATCTATTTATATTAAGTTTGATTCTTATTATTTTGATTTTTATTTCTATTTATTTTGATGTTTTTTTAAAGAAATAAATTTCAATTTCATCCCTCAATATTTTATTTCATTTAATTTTTATATTACACTTAGTCCTCATTTTTTTAATTACTATTTTCTATCCTTTACTTAATTTTTTTTAATTTTATTTTTTTTTATTTACAATTCCCATCTGTTTTTTTTCGCCCCCTAGTAAGCAATTGTTGCCGCAATGACATGCCTAGCAAGAGAGAGAGAGAGAGAGAGAGAGAGAGAGAGAGAGAGAGAGAGAGAGAGAGAGAGAGACGCTTGAAGGTTAGAGAAGGCACCTCTGAGTGGAAGGAGGCTGTGGTGCGCTTTTTTTGAAGTATTCGGCTGGTTAAGCAATTGGACCAGACTATCAATGTTTCAACGCTACGTGTTGCAAGAGTCTCCTTAACCAGCCTAGCGTGTCATGTTTATAATATATTACTTATATATTTTATAAAAAAACTAATAAAGTTATTTTTGGATAATTTTTTATATTTTATCCAAACTTATCTTTTAAATAATTTAAACTAATAAAATAATTACAGAAAAAATAATATTAGTCAAATTATTTTTTTACCAACTATAAAAAAAACTTCATTAATCCAAGCCAACAAAATAACAATTACATATATAAATTATCATATGTTGGAAAAAGGAATTAGCTCATATTTTAGGGATTATATTGACGTGTTAGCATCTTGCCTGGTTAGAGATAGATTTGAATTTACATATTAGTATTATCATATATTTTGTATTGTCATTTAAAAAAAATAAATATTTTCCTTACATGGAGTTAAGTGTTTTTAATTTTATCATTTAAAATTTATATATTTTTAAAAAAATTAATACAATATACAGTTAAACATCTATAAATTAATATCATTGAGACCATGAAATTTATTAACTAATCAAAATATTATTTAGTAAATACATTTATACACTTATACATTAATCAATTAAAAAAATTCTTTTTCAAAAACATTGAACTCAATACATTCGTTGCGTGTATTCTGATTATATGATTATTATCTAATTATCAAATTATAAATTATCATAATTCTATATATTTATTTAAATAAAACAAGTTCAAGAATATATTTAATGTAATCAATCTCATTAATTAATAAAAGTCATGTATGTATCTATTTTTGCAAATTGGATGCATTCTTAATTAATATTAAGTCAAGCAAAAAATCTATAAAAAGAATATACAAGTGAGTCAAACAAAAATATTAAAAACGAACAAGAGGTAGAATATCCATTAACTAATAGTAAAATTAAGAAGATGATACCAAAGGACACAAAATAAAATAAAAAGCATTTAAGATTCAGAGAAAGAAGCCTACAACACCCATTAAGGAAAAGAGAAAAGGGAAAGAAATGTAGATTAATTGATACAGAGGCTCACCTTGTTCCAGACCAGTGAGAGACTGTAGGAAGAACCCAGACGAACCAAGAGCAAAAAATGCAGTAGAGATAATCATGAGAGAAACAAATTCATATATCCACGAATATGTACAATATTTGAAACCTATAATGCAAGAATAGCTGCATATGTACATTAATATTTTTAATTTAAAGAATCAATTAATTATTTAAAAAACTTGAGGGATTAATTTGTTTGTTTTACTCAAATTTTTATTGTTTACTTTTAAATATTTTGAAAGGAACCAGTTTATGTTTTGCACAACGTGAAAAAATCATATATGCTTAAGTAACTATTTGGAACTTAATCTTGTAAATTAATCTTAAATCCTTTTTATTTGACTCTTTTCCAGTATCAAGTTTAAAATTTATCAACATAAAAGTTGTTATAATATGAGTTAGTCAATTTAATGGATTCAAAGTTAATACATATGACATATGAGATTGATCCTGATTTCGTGGCTTAACTCTCCAAACCCACTACCTGAATAATAAACTTGTTTTGGTTTAAATTTTTTTTTGTTTTTTAATTATTTTTTACTTAATAATATGATAACAAAAGTAGATGTTCGTAAAATTAAATACCAATCAAATATCAGAATATTTGTTTGAGATTGCAATAATATCATAGAAAGCAAACTAAAATAAAATTAATTCAAAATTAATTAAATGTTAAAGAATAAAACGATAGAAAAACCAAAAAAAAATTTAATTGAATGAAAACAAAATTGGAAGGTAGAGTTTAAAAACAAATGAACAATATGACATTGTTAGGCGCCTTACATAGTTCATAAAATTATTGTTTCTTTTTACTATGATGATGAAGTTTCCACATAATGTAAAACATACATGGATAGCTTCAATGAAGCCATCCTATCCGATGCAGGTGATTACCTGTCGGCTGACGTCTCATCGCGCGCCTCGCACCAGCCACATCGCCTCAATCTGAACATGCGCCTAGCGCGATAAAGACTGTGAAGCCACATGATTCACACAGTGTACCGTGTTTTAATGAGCACTCTTAGTTTTATATATATATATAAAATTCATTTAGTTTTAGTTAGTTTGTTAGTTATGAACAGTAAAGCAGCACAAGAATACAATTATTTTAGTTTGTTAGCGAATCTGGAAAAGAATAAGTTACACAAAGCTCTGTTCACTTTGGTCCGACATTCCTCACCTCTTCCCACCTAAGCTCTCTCTCTCTCTCTCTCTCCCTCCCTCCTCCACTCTCGGAAACCACCGCCGCCACCCCCTCAACCAATAAGGCTTCAAATCTCGGCTTCCTTTTCTATTATGTTTTTTTTAAAAAAAAAGATTTACGTTTGCGTTTTCATTTATTTAATTGAAATTACTATCCAGAGAGAGAAATTCGATTTTAATAAGTAAATTAAAAAGATATATAATCGGATCGATGAAATCACTGCTCATGAACGCAACTCAAAGAAAGGCGCAATCAACCGATTCTACTGTGGGTGGAGCATTTAGTATGGTCAGGGTTATAGTGTTGTCTATTCAAAGAAAGATGTGCCCATAAACTTGTTAAGTTGATTCTTATCAGCCTGCTCTTTAGAGTTGATGATAACATGAAATATTCATTGTTAATGCTCGTTGTTTTCTTCTTCTTTTTTCCTAGAATAAAACATCCTAGACAATCTCTTTGGGATGGTTTAGTGTTTCTGGCCTCTTCATCTTCTATTTGTGCTGTGGTATTTAGTCTGCTGATATTCATTGGGGATTGAAAGGCCTCATTTTATGACTTTGTTTTGTCTTCTTCTTATTTCTTTATTCTTTTAGGGATATGGCATTTTCCTCTTTCAGAGAAATAAATATATACATAAATAACAAGAACAGGAGGGAAGGAGAGGGGGTTTTAACAGTAAGTATTTGTTTAGAAGGGAATGCTTCTTTGGTTTAGAAGCACCATGAAGATTTAGGCCCAAATCTTTGCTTAGAATGCCCGAAATAAATATATCACACACCTCATTTTTTTGTTTTTTGTTTTTCATCTTTTCATGTGTTTCTCACAAGAAGCAAACTTGAGGGAACATAAAGTGCTGGGAAGTGATTTTTGTTGGAATTTCTTGTGTAATCTCTTCTTTCGATGATGACCTCTTGGATGGCTGCATGAAGCTTGTTCCGCTTTGAATTTCAAGGTTAATCTATTGCTGTGAGCATACGTCGAGTTGCAACTGAACTTAAATGAATGGTGTTGGATTTGGGCCTTCCATTTGTTTTAACTTCTACAAGGTTGAAATGATAGTGATCTTAAAGTAGAAAAGCAGCAGAAAAAAATCAATTAGCCACAATGACAGCTACTGCTGGCACTTGAATGCTTTGTTGACCTCTCTACATCCAAAATCATATAGACAGCTACTGCTGGCACTTGCAGTGGTCATTGAATACTGTAGAGTATATATTGCAGTGTGAGATAAGGTTAACTAGTTGCATTTTCATATATTGAAAGGATTTCTCTTCTTTTCCTTGTCAATTACAGCACATGCATAGAAGTGTTCTTACTCAGAGTAAATGCTATTGTAATGTTTTTGTTGGGGATTCCGGCTCCCCAAGCGCGGACCGGTGGTGTACTGATTTTGCTTATATGGAGGGTAAGCACACTGACACAATATTGAACGTGGTTCGGCAAAACCGCCTACATCCACAGGAGAGAGTCCATATTATTTAGAGATAGAGAAAGGATTACAATACAATACATGGAGGAGGAGGATCACTTCACTCAAACTCAACTCCCAGCTCTCTTTTTGTGCACTTGCAGCTGCTGCCATTGCAGCTCTTCACTTTCACTCTACACTCTTCACATTCTCACCCTTCTTTTGCATTTTGCTCTCTCACGTATGCCTATAAATAGGCAAGTATGGTGGCTTCTCTTCTTCAACAACAGCAGCTGCACATGGGTTGATACATTTGTCAATGGTGGGTGCAACTACCATTGACAAATGGTAA